>WNFD01000035.1_pt1 | contig 156420 bp, 139 predicted proteins | sample 5400491 | NCBI WGS metagenome assembly WNFD01 (sample SAMN13153343, study PRJNA577476) | soil metagenome | isolation source: 120 cm saprolite under Douglas fir tree site 2 hole 2 replicate 2 | place: USA:California | collected 2015-04-18 | reverse complement strand
GAGGCGCGGGCGGACCGCGCAGGCGGGAGGCGTGCAGGGAGAGCCAGCGTCCCGCGCGGCTCCGGAGCCGGACGGTGGCCGGCGGCTGCGGCGCGGCAGGGCCCTGTTCGAGGCGGGTCAGCCGGGCAGCCGCGGCGTAGACAGCCATGGGCAGCTCGCTCGTGCGTGGCCAGTCAGTGTCATCGATCTCCGCCAGCCACTGCCGGGCCTCTGGGCTCATCGATACGACGGCCAGGTCCGCGTCGAGCACGATGATGCCGGGAGCCGCTGTCTCCGCCGTGGCTACTCCGGCCGATCCGACAGTGATGGCACGCCGCAGGCCCTCGGCCACGTGCGGCGAGATCTGCCGGATCAGATCCGCCTCCCGGGCGTCGAAGCCGTGCGACGCGTCCTTTCTGTGCAGGCACAGCACGCCCCAGCACCCCTTCCTGGCGATGAGAGCGGCACGCAGCTCGTCGCCGAGGCCGAGCGGGCCCATGATCTCCCGGTAACGGGCACTGGCGGGCCGGTCACCGCGGGTTGCCCGGTCGAGCGAGCCGACCGGATCGGCGGACTCCGCCAGCGCGGCGAACTTATTGACATCCTCGCGGCCGAACTCGTTGTCGAGGAAGACCGGCGTCGCGGCGCCGAGGGGCTCGTCGGCGAGCGCCGAGGTGAACAGCAAGGTCATGGGGTCCACGGTCGCGAAGAACGCAGCATCAACCGGCATGATCCGGCGCAGCCGGCGCAGTACCTCGTCGCGCAGCCCAGGGGTCCGCCGTCTGCCGTCCTCGTTCAAGCTGTGCCGGTGAAGCCGGGGCCTCGCTCGTTCGGACAGGGCGGTCGTGGACGATATCCGCCTTGTCCAGTACGGTGCCGGTCTCACCTCTGGCAGGATGAGTACACTCACCGCTGTCGGAAGCGTGTATCTGGTGCCGTGCTCGTCCTGCCATTCATGAGAGTCTCCTAAAACGCCCCCGGCGCTAAGTCAGCTTGTTGAGCGCTTGCAGGGGAAATGCTCGCCACAGACCGTGCGCAGCCCCTCGCTGTTTATGTGCGGGTCGATCTCGTGCTGTGCGATCTGACGTTGTCGGTCGAGTAGCAAGGAACGGCGTCGCAGCGCACGACCGTCATCACACCGTGAGTCTCCGCTGGCCTGCATTTCCGGCCGGTAGCGCAGGCCAGAGACGGATCATAAACAGCTCGCGTGGACATCAGGCGCTGCGCCACAGTCCGGCGGATTCCGCTGCCTCTAGCTGCACCAGTCGCTGGTGAATCATCTGGGCGACTTCCTGGACGGTTGTCGTCGAGCAGTTGATCCGCTGTACCGGTCGGTGATGACGACCTCTCCAGCCTCCAGGCGCGGGAAGACCTCGGTGGTCAGGTGGTGATAGCGGTCGGCGGCGTACAGGCAGGCCAGGGCTGTGCCCGTGACGGTCTCCGTGAGGTCGCGGGCCAGCTTGCCGATCCGCCCTTCGGAGGGCTCGCAGGTGAGATGGACCGGGCGGCCGTCGTCTCGCGGCAACCGGCCGAGCGCCCGCACCGTCGTGGTCTTGCCCACGCCGGACGGGCCGTCAATCGAGATAAACAAGCCCTCAGAAGAGCCCATCGTTCTCACCTTCTGGTCCATCGCGTAGTTCCTCGAAGCTGCGGGGAGTGCCGTCGGCCCAGGTGGCCAGGTGCACGAGCAGCCGGGCCGTGACGAGCACGTCATAGGTCACCCGGTGGGGCCTGAGGCCAGGTGGCAGCTGGTCGCCGAGGTGGAGCGCCCGCACCAGTGATGTGAGCTGGTGGCTTGGCTGTTCAGGCAGGAGCCGCCGCGACAGCTTGAGGGTGTCAAGCACCTCAGTCGGCGCGAAGCCAGGCAGCTTCCGCTTCAGCACCCCCACGTCGATTCCAGCGTTGTGTGCCACGAGGACGACGCCCTCGACGTGAGCCCGGACCTCGGCCACAAGCTCCGCGAAGACGGGGGCGCCAGCCACCATGTCGTTCGAGATGCCATGAATGCGCCGCGCCATCTTCGTGATGGGCTCTTCGGGATTGAACAGCCAGGCGGTGACCTCGCCGGTCTCGCCCGCCACGATCGGGAGTACGCCTAGTTCCACCAGGTCAGGCGGGTGGTGGCCGTTGCCTTCCACGTCGATGACGGCGTAGCGGCGTTCGGTCCAGTCCGTCATGACGGCCCCCACCCGATGTCGGCCCGGCCGTGGTGGTACGGCCGGTGCGGATAGCGAGGGTCGTGGACCTGGAACCCCAGGGCGTGCTGGAGGAAGTAGCGGGGCTGCTCGCTGGCCAGGCCGCTGACCACGACCGCGCGTTGCGTGATCTCCATGACCCGCAACTCTCGCGCCTCGGGCAGCGCTCCCGCGGCTTCTTCCACCTCGTGCATGGTGGGCGCCCGGTGAGCGCGCTCGCACAACGTGAGCTGGGCGGCCGGGCAGATGTCGCATAGCTCCTGGATGCCGACATGCCCGTTGTAGTCAGGCAAGTTGTGGGCGTAGGACACCGCACACGAGGTCTTGCGGAACAGCGGCCCGCCGCCGCGCTCGCGGAAGGCGTCCAGGACCCGCTGCTCTAAGGTCTCGGGCATGATCTTGCGCCGCGTGGTCTCCGCGTACGGCAGCGGCAGGCCGCTGGCCCGGTAGTACGCGGCGATCTCGTCGCGGAAGAACAAGCCGGTGAACACCGTGGCGTCACCGGTCGGCGACAACTCCACCGCCCGTGCGAGCTGTTCCGGCGCGTCGTTGAGGCCCGGCACCAGGGGCCGCCAGTACAGCACCGTCCGGTACCGCCGCGGATGATGGCGGCTGGCCGTCTCCAGCGACGTGACCGCTACATCGGACGGGTACGGCTCGATCCGGCGGTCATCGATCCCGGAGTACGTAAACAGCAACGTCAGCTTGAGATTGCGTACGGCGGCCAGACGCTCACAGTCCTCGTCCCGGACACGGCATCGGGTGATGACCAGCACGTGATTGCGCAGGCCCCGCCGGTCCAGGTTCGCCAGAACCGCGAACGTGTGGTCCCGGACGGTCGGCAGGAAGGGATCAGTCGCTCGGTTGAACAGCTGGAGCGGCGTGACGTGTGGGTTGAAGTAGCGATGATGAACCAGCAGCTCCACTGCCGCTTCGTCGCTCATCAGGGCCTGCGGCTGCCGCTGGTCCCACAGCCCGTAGGCGTGGCGGATGCAGTAGGCGCAGTCCAGCGGACAGCCCTGGATGTGGTTAAGGCTCAGCCCGGACTTGCGGTACTCCACCACTGCCTGTGCCCGGTCCGGCAGTGCCCGGACCTGGGCGGTCGTCAGGAGTGGTACGAGCGTCACGTGGCCTCCGCGGGGTGATCTCAGGGCCAGTTAGCAGATGAGCTGGGCCTTCAGCTGTGACGCTACGACCTGCGAGCGCCGGTTAGAAAGCAATGTGCTTGAGATTGCTCACAAAGTCGCTTCAAGATCGGCGAGAAGCACGCCCGAGCATCAAGGCATTCGACGACCAGGCTTGGCCCGCCTGGCCGCAGGTGGCCGTGACCAGGACGAACGTCGCGTCAGGTGCTAGCCATGAGATCGGCCAGCGCCCGGGTGATGACAACTCGGGCATCCGCCCCGTAGCGGGCCGACTCCGCCAACTGGTTGAAGAACGTCAGGTACGTCGCGATCTCGGACGGCTGAGTCAGCTTGAGTTCGGCCGTCAGGTGCTCGACATACACCACCCGCTCGTCATACAGGTAGAAGCCATGGACTGGCGCCACCGGTAGCTGATTCTCGAACGGGATCACGCCGAACTTGATGGTCGTCAGCGTGGACAGGGACACGAGCCGGTCGAGCTGGCCTGCCAGCACCTCAGGCGGGCACAGCCGGTATCGCAGCACCGCCTCCGTGAACACGAAGTGGAATCGCTTGCCTGCCCGGTACAGCACCTGCTGACGCTGCATGCGGGCGGCCACCGCGTCGTCCACATCGTCGGGCGCGCCGATCTCTTCCAGTGCTTCGCCCAGCCGGTAGCGGGCGTACTCCGGCGTTTGCAACAGGCCGGGCACCAGCGCGGGCTCGAAGTTACGGGTGAACCCGGTCTCAGCCTCGATCTCCCCGCGCTCTTCCTGCGTGGCTCGCTGGCCCGCCCGGAACATCCGCCGGAATTCGACGTACTGCCCCTCCAGCGTGCGCAAGGTGGCAACCAGCTCTTCGGTTAGCTCAGGCTGACCGCAGGCTCGCGCCCAGGCCCCGATGTCGGCCTCTGAGGGCGTCTGCTTGCCGCCCTCGACCTTGGAGACCTTGCTGGGGTGCCAGCCGTACACTGCGGCGAGCTGTCGGCCGGTGAGGCGAGCGTCGCGCCGCAGCTCCCGGAGCCGAAGACCGAGCGCCTCCCGCGCCCGTTGAAAGCTGGACACCTACCTGACGTATTCCCCGTACGGAACTGCATGGTGCCACGCCACGTCACGCCAATGGCAATGCCCGACGACCACGGCCGGATCGGTGGGAATCTCCGCACTGCGGAGGACGTCGTCTTGCCCGAAGCGCAAGATTCCCACCTTGGACGAATCGATGAGCCAGAAGTCGTGGTCGGGGAGGTCAAGATCCTTGGCCCGGTCGCGAGGCAAGTACCGGATGTCTTCGCCCGCCGCCACGTTGATGCGGGCCAGATCCAGCCCGAATCGCGTGTAGTCGCTATGCGGCTCGGTGACGATCCGCACGCGCTGCATCCGCTGTCCAGCAGCCGTGCGTTGCCGCATCATTGCGGCCCACTCCTCGTTCCAGGCGTAGTCGGGCGCACCCGCGAGGAACCGGCGCAGTTGCTCGGTCTCCTCCGGCTCGTTGTACCGCTCGCGCACCTCCAGCCGGAAGGCTTCGTGCTCATAGCCGAGCACGAAGTCTGCGAAAGCCTGACCGTGTACGAGTTGGGTCACTTGCCGTCCTGCGCGAAACGCAACAGCGTCTTGGGGATCTCGACGTAGAACTCGTCCTGGCGCACGTCTACCAGGTCCGCAATCGCCGCTGGGTCGGTGACGCGCTTGCCCTGCACGACGTAGGTGTCCCGGTCGGTCGCGTACAGCGTCGGACAGCCGGTGTGGCCCGAGTCGATGCCGAGTAGTCGAAGTCGCATGCCTGCGATCCCTCCAAAGTTGCGGGGTTGCTGACGACTTGATGCTGGCTTGTGCGTAGGAGTGCGTCAAGGGGTACAACGCTGTTTCTTCGTCTTATGGTTAAGTCCTAACCAAGATCACAAGCACCCATATGACGGGTACCGATACTCCGTTACCGGCGCCGACATACTGTGGACCCCCTAGGCGCCTGAGTTCAGAGCCGGAACGGGCGCTGCTCATGCGGAGGCGCCCGTTCCGTCGGCCCGATGCCGGGTGATGTGGGCAGCGAGTGGGAAGCCAGGGCCCGGGGCAGTGTCACCACGCTCCCGTTCGGAATCCTGGATTTGATCTTTGTTCTGCCCTTGCGGGGCATGGCGGGAACGGGACGGTGTGAGCGTCCGCCGTACGCCGCGCTTGGACTGCCGGGGGATTCTGTCAGTGATGTCCGGTCAGCACGGCGGCGACGAGCTCGCGGCGGCTGCGGACACCGAACTTGTCGAATGCCGCGGTCAGGTGCTCCTGCACGGGATACAGGCGAACTCCGCGAGGTCCTTTCCGAGGCGGTCAGCCTGTACCTGTCGGAGCCCGGTAAGCCGGTACACATCGAGCTCAGCGAGCAGCCCGGATCGGTGACCGAACGGCATGTCACCGCCTGCCTAGCCAGCTGATCCGTCAGGCGGAAACCTGGATCGGCCTGGCGGTAAGCCGATGACACCGCGTCCCCCGGGACGCTGCGCCCAGGCGACGCTTACCTGCACTCAAAGGCCACCGATGACCGAAGCTCTTCTTTTCAGTCGGCTAGGCGGTGATGAGCGCCTTGACGGCATCGCGAAGCGGGCTGAGGCGGACCCCTGCCACCTGGCGGGTAGTTGCAAGACCCTGGCCGGAGACTGGTTCGACGATCTCGAAGTAGGCCTTGAGCTTGGGTTCTGTGCCGCTTGGGCGGATGACGACGCGGGCGCCGGGGAGGCGGTACATGAGGACGTCGGCGGGTGGCAGGTCGCGGGTTCCCTCAGCCAGGTCGACGGCGGAGATTAGCGGGTGGCCGGCCAGGGTTGCCGGGGGAGAGGTGCGCAGCCGGGTCATGACGTCTGACGGGGACTGGGTAGTGACCGCGAGATGTGCTGTCAGGTGCACGCCGTGTTCGGTCTCGATGGCGTCGTATCTGTCGAGCAGGGACGCGCCGGCGGACCGGGCGGTTGCGGCGAGGCCGAGCACGGCAAGCGCGGCGCTGATGCCGTCCTTGTCGCGTACGACCTCGCCTGCCGCATAGCCGAGCGCCTCCTCGTAGCCGAACACGAACCGGCTGCCTGGCCTGCCCTGGCCTGCCCGGACGATCCACTTGAAGCCGGTGAGCGTCTCGGCGTAGCGGACGCCCGCCGAGGCGGCGATCCGCGAGAGCAGGGTTGACGAGACGATCGTCGTCGCCACGAGGCGGGCGCCTGGGTCGGGATCCGACGCGGTCTGGTCTAGCAGGTAGGCGCCGAGCAGTGCGCCGAGCTGGTCGCCGGTCAGCACGCGCCAGCCCTCGGCGCGGGATGAATCCGTCCCAGCCAGGGCAGGTACCGACGGGTCGGGCACCGCCACGGCTAGGCGGTCGCCGTCCGGGTCGTTCGCGAGCACGAGGTCGGCGCCGATCCGACGGGCCTCGGCAAGCGCCAGGTCGAGCGCGCCAGGCTCCTCCGGGTTCGGGAAGGCGACGGTCGGAAAGTCGGGGTCGGGCTCGGCCTGGGCCGCGACGACATGCGGGGCGGGGAAGCCTGCCCGCTTGATCGCCTCGACGACAAGACCGCCAGCGACCCCGTGCAGCGGCGTGTAGACAACCCGCAGCGGCCCAGGATCGGCCGCTCCCGGTCCAGACCGGTCTAGACCGGTGGCAGCTGGGCGTGCGGACGCTGGTCCGGTCCGGTCTAGACCGGACCGGACCGCGCCGGTTGAGGCGGAGCCTGGCCCCGGTCCAGACCGGTCTAGACCGGTCTGGACCGGGGCCAGCGGGCGGGCGACTGCGGTGATCGCGTCTAGGTAGGCGCTGGCGATCTCGTCGCCGTGCCGGGTGATGAGCGGACTGTCAGGCGGGCCGACGGGGATCCCGGCCAGCGGGCCGAGGGCGAGGATCGCGGCCTCGATCTCGGCGTCGACGGGCGGCACGATCTGCGCCCCGTCGCCCAGGTAGAGCTTGTAGCCGTTGTCGGCCGCCGGGTTGTGGCTTGCGGTGATCATGATGCCGGCCGCCGCGGACAGGTGGCGGACGGCGAAGGCGAGCAGCGGCGTGGGGCGCCGCCGTGGCAGCACATGTACGCGGATGCCCGCCCCGGCGAGCACGGCCGCCGTCTCCCCGGCGAACCCGTCAGAGCGGTGCCTGGCGTCACAGCCGACCACGACGCCCGCCTCGGCCGCCCCGGGATCGTGCTCGCGCAGCCACCAGGCGAGCGCGGCGGTAGCGCCGCGGACGACGGCCCGGTTCATCCTGCCGCGGCCTGCCCCCACCGCGCCGCGAAGCCCCGCGGTGCCAAACGCCAGCCGGGCACCGAAACGCCCGGCGACCTCCGCCTTGGCAGCGGGGCCGCCGTCGAGCAGCGCGGCCAGCTCGGCCCGGTCTCCCGGATCCGGGTCATCCAGCATCCAGGCCTCGGCCTGGGCCCGGAGGTCAGCCGAGATCATTTCAGGTGATTCGCTCCAGGATCTTGGCGAGCAGCGAGCCCATCCGGGCCGCGGTCGCCGCCCCTACGGCGATGACCTCCTCGTGCTCGAACCCGTGCTGGCCGACGCCGGCGGCGAGGTTCGTGACCAGCGAGACGGCCAGCACCTCCGCGCCGAGGTGACGGGCCGCGATTGCCTCGAGGACGGTGGACATCCCGACCAGGTCCGCGCCGAGGGTGCGGAGCATGGCGATCTCGGCAGGGGTCTCGTAGTGCGGGCCGGGCAGCGCGGCGTAGATGCCCTCGGCAATAGTCGGGTCCACCTCGACCGCTATCCGGCGCAGCCGCGTCGCGTACAGGTCGCTGAGGTCGACGAACCGCGACAGGTTACCGCCCGGCGGGGTCTGCCCGGTGAGCGGTGACTGGCCGGTGAGGTTGAGGTGGTCGCGGACGAGGACCGGCTCCCCGACCTTGTATCCGTCCCGTATGCCGCCGGCCGCGTTGGTCAGCACGATGACCCGGCAGCCGGCCGCGATCGCGGTGCGCACGCCGTGCACGACGGTCGCGGGCGGATGTCCCTCGTAGAGATGGGTACGGCCGAGAAAGACCAGCACCCGCACCGGCCCGACGACAACAGAGCGCAGGGTTCCCGGGTGGCCGGCGACGGTAGGCGGCGGGAATCCGCCGAGCTCGGTGAGCAGGACCTCCGCGTGGGTGGCACCGATGGCGTCGGCGGCCTGCGCCCAGCCGGAGCCAAGGACCACGGCGACGTCATGTCCGCGCAGGCCGGTCAGCTCGGCCACTCGTGTGGCGCTCTCGTTCGCCGCTGCAAAAGGGTCGTCGGTCACGGCAGGTTCAGCATCCTCTCCCGGGCTAACGGCGTGCTGGCGCCCCCCGCCTGGCGTCCAGGGCGGAAGGCATCAGGACTTTACGTAGGGCTTCCCATCTGCTCGCGGCGGGCGAACCCGGCCGACGAGGCCGGCCACGGCGATGATCGTCGCGACATAGGGGGTCATGAGAAGGATGTCAGACGGGATAGGGATGTTGTACGTCGACAGGATGTTCTGCAGCGCGTCGGTGAAGCCAAAGATCAGCGCCGCGCCCACGGCGCCGAGCGGCGTCCAGCGGCCGAAGATCATGGCGGCCAGGGCGATGTAGCCCTTTCCTGATGACATGTCCTTGCCGAACGCGCCGACCGACCCGATCGTGAGGTAGGCGCCCCCGATGCCGGCGACCAGGCCGCCGAGGATGACGTTGCGGTAGCGGGTCAGCAGGACCGGGATGCCGACCGTGTCGGCGGCGGTCGGGTGCTCGCCGACGGCCCGCACGCGCAGCCCCCAGCGCGTGCTGAACAGGCCGACCTGGACCAGGATGAGCACCGCGTAGGTCAGGTACAGGAAGATCGTCGAATCGAAGAAGATCGGCCCGATGATCGGGATGTCGCCGAGGACGGGAATCTTCAGGCTCGAATAGGTCTGCGGTGAGTTCAGCGTGTTCTGGTACGGGACAAGGACGCGGTCATACAGGTAGCCGGTGAGCCCTGCGGCGAAGACGTTGAGAACGACGCCGAGGATGATCTGGTCGACGAGGTAGCGGATCGCGAACACGGCGAGCACCGCGCCGAGCAGGCCGCCGGCGAGCGACCCCGTGATGAGGCCGAGCCATACCGCGCCGAGGGCACTCGCCACGATCGCGGCGCTGAACGCGCCGAGCAGCAGCTGCCCCTCGATGGCGATGTTGATGACGCCGGACCGCTCGCACAGGCAGCCCGCCAGGGCGCCGAGCACGAGCGGGATCGAGCCCGCGATCGTGGCCTGCAGCAGGTTGACGAGGTTCAGCGGGATCTTTCCCGCGTCCGCCCAGCACAGCAGGGCGACCGCGAAGAAGATCAGGATCGCCGCGAGGGTCAGGCGCTTCGCCCGGGTGCCGAGGTCCGTGCTCGCCCGCAGGATGCCGAGCGCGATCGACGCGGCGCCGACGGCGTACGCGACCGGAGCGGCCGGGACGCTGAGGGTCGGCACGTGCACCGACGCGCTCGGCAGCGACAGCGCGAAATGGGCGTCACCGGCGGCGGCGAACAGCCCGAACCCGAAGATGTCGGCAAGCCCGAGCAGGCCGAAGGTGGCCGCGGTGACGAGCCGCCGGCTGACGGCGAACGGGGAGCGAACCGTCGCGGCGAGCGTCGTCACGCGTTCCACCCCTTCGCGAGAGCCTGCCCGGCGCCGCCCGCCCTGGCCTCGCGCAGCCGGAACATCGCGCGGATCAGCGGCGGGGCCGCGACGAACAGCACGATGAGCGACTGGATGACCGTGACGATGTCGACGGGTGTCTGGGTGGCCGCCTGCATCTGGACTCCGCCCGCGTGCAGGGCGCCGTAGAGCAGTGCCGCGAGCACCACGCCGAGCGGCCGGGTCCGGCCGAGCAGCGCCACGGTGATGCCGTCGAACCCGTACGTGCCATAGCTCTGGAAGGTCAGCGAGTAGTCGGCGCCCTGGACCACCGCGCTGCCCGCCAGCCCGGCGAGGCCGCCGGCTATCAGCATCACCAGCACCCAGCTCTGCGGGACGCTCATCCCCGCGCTTCGCGCCGCGTTCGGGTTGGCCCCCACCGCGCGGAACTCGAAGCCGATCGTGCTGCGGGTGAGCAGCCACCACACCCCTGCCGCGGCGGCGAGCGCGACGAGGAAGCCCGCGTTGACCCGCAGGTTCGGCCCCGCGATATGCGGCAGCCTCGCGCTCCCCGGCAGGATCGGGCTGACCAGGTCGGTCCGGCCGGGACGCTGCATCGCCTTCGTGCCGAGCAGCCACGACAGCAGGAACTGCATCACGTAGTTGAGCATGATCGTGACGATGACCTCGTGCGCCCCCGTCCACGCCTTGAGCGCGCCGACGATCCAGCCGATGGCGGCGCCGCCGGCGAACCCGCCGATGACGGCGACGACAACATGAATGAACGGCGGCAGGTCAACCCCGAAGCCGAGCCACGTGGCCACCAGGGCGCCGCCGATGAACTGCCCGCTGGCGCCGATGTTGAACAGGCCTGCCCGGAAGGCGATCGCGACCGAGAGCCCGGCGAGGATAAGCGGGGTCGCGTTGACGACCGTCTCGGAGAGCGGTGCGAAGACGGCGCTGACCGAGGTGCCGCTCAGCGTGTGCGGGTTGAAGATGGAGCCTTCGAACATGGCGGAGTACGCGCTCGCGGCGGCGTGCCACGCCTTCGCGATCGCGTTTCCCGGCGCGGCGAAGAGCTGGCTCCACGCGTGCAGCACCACCGGGTCGGTGAAGGCGATGAGCAGGCCGCCGATCACGATGGCCACCACGATGGCGAGCACGGTTACGACAGCGGAGTTCCCCTCCACGATGGCACTGAGGACTATTTTTCCGAACGGCTGCCGCCCGGCTGGTACTTCCCGCGAAGGCCGTTCGTCGCCGGTGGCCGGCGGGATCCGCGGTTCGCTCATTCCGGGCTCGCGTCCGTCTCGGGGTCCTGGGCGGAACCGGCACTGTGCACGCCCGCCATCAGCAGGCCGAGCTCGTCACGGGACACGGTCGGCGGCCGGAACGCGGTGATCCGGCCTTCGTACATGACGGCGATGCGATCGGCGAGGGCGTAGATCTCATCAAGCTCCGACGAGATGATCAGCACCGCGACGCCCTGGTCGCGCTGCTCGACGAGGCGGCGGTGGACGAACTCGATCGATCCCACGTCGAGACCGCGGGTCGGCTGGCTGGCAAGCAGCAGCCGCAGCTCCCTGCCGATCTCACGCGCCAGGATGACCTTCTGCTGGTTGCCGCCAGACAGCGTGCCGACCGGCGTGACGACGGACGTGGTGCGGATGTCGAACTGGGCGACCCGGCTCACGGCGGCGGCCGCGATCGCGTCGAGGTCCAGGGCGATGCCCGAGGCGTAGGGCGGCCTGTCGTAGACATCGAGGACGAGGTTCTCCGCGACGGTGAAGTCGGAGACGAGCCCATCCTCCTGGCGGTCCTCCGGGATGTACCCGGTGCCGGAGCGCAGCCGCTGCCTCGGGGAGGCGCGGGCGACGTCGCGGCCGCCAAGGTGCACGGATCCCCCGGCCGCGGGCCGCAGGCCCATCAGCGCCTCGCACAGCTCGGTCTGGCCGTTGCCCTGCACTCCCGCCACGCCGAGGATCTCGCCGGCCCGCACCTCGAACGACACGCCGTCCACGGCCAGCCCGCCCCTGTCGTCGCGGACGGTCAGGTCGCGCACGTCGAGCGTGACGTCACCGGGCGCGGCCGGCCCCTTGCGGACCTGAAGCTCGACGGCCCGGCCCACCATCAGCGAGGCAAGCTCCTGGTCGCTCGCCGTCGGCGCAAGCTCACCGACCACCGTCCCCCTGCGGATGACCGTGACCGTGTCGGCGATCGCCTGGACCTCCTTGAGCTTGTGCGAGATGAACACGATCGACTTGCCGCCCGCGCGAAGCTCCCGCATGATGCGGAACAGGTCCTGGGTCTCGGCCGGCGTGAGCACGGCGGTCGGCTCGTCGAGTATCAGGACGCTCGCCTCGCGGAGCAGGACCTTGACGATCTCCACCCGCTGCTGGACGCCGACGGGCAGGTCCTCGACGCGCGCGTCTGGGTCGACGTCCAGGCCGTAGCGCGCCGAAAGCCCGAGCACCTCGCGGCGCATCCGGCGCCGGTCGAGCAGGCCGAGATCGAGCGGGCCGAGCCTGCGGGTCCGCTCGACGCCGAGGACGACGTTCTCGGCCACCGTGAACACCGGTACGAGCATGAAGTGCTGGTGCACCATGCCGATGCCCGCGCCGATCGCGTCCTTCGGCGACCGGAACACGGCGGGGCGCTCATCGACGAGAATCTCTCCCTCATCGGGCTGCAACAGCCCGTAGAGGACATTCATCAGTGTCGTCTTTCCCGCCCCGTTCTCGCCGAGCAGGGCGTGGATCTGCCCCGGCGCTACCGTGAGGTCAATGTGGTCGTTGGCCACAAGGCTGCCGAAGCGCTTCGTGACGCCCTTCAGCTCGAGCTTCAGGTCCGGCTCCCTCCGGCGGCGTGACCGGTCCGGTGTGGCCTGGCGGGACCGGGCCCCGCCAGGCGAACGACCGGGGGCACTTACACGGGACTCTTGGTTGGCGTCTGGATCGAGCCGTCCTCGATGCCGGCCTTCACCTGCGTCAGCTCGGCCTGCAGCGATGCGGGAACCTTGCTCGCGAAGTCGTGGAAGGGGGCAAGCCCGACCCCGCCGTTGGCCAGCGTGCCGGTGTAGTTGCCGCCCGTGAACGTGCCGGTCGCCGCCGAGAGAACCGCTGCCTTGACCGCGGTCTGGATGCCCTTCGTCACGCTCGTGATGAAGTACTTGCAGTACTGTGCGGCGCTGATACAGCCGTCTGTGTCGACCCATTCCATGTTGACGTTCTGGCCGGACTGGTCGGCCGTCTGCACCGCCTTGGCGGCACCGAGGCCGACGTTCCCCGCCACGGGGAAGATGACGTCGGCGCCCTCGGTGATCAACGTCTGGGTGGTCGACTGGCCCTTCGACTGGTCGGTGAAGTCGCCGGTGAAGCTGCCATTCTGGGTCTGCTCGTTCCAGCCAAGGACCTGCACGTGCGTGCCATGCTTACTATTGTAGTACCGGACGCCATCCCAGAAGCCGTCCATATAGATCGTCACGGGCGGAATCTTCTGACCGCCGAAGGTGGCTACCTTGCCCGTCTTCGACATACCTGCGGCGAGATAGCCACCCTGGAATCCGTCCTGCACGGTGTTGAACTGCAGCGCGTCGATGTTCGGGATCACGGGACTGTAGTTGTGGTCGACGATGGCGAACTTGCTGGTCGGGTGGGCCTTGGCCGCGCTCTGCGTCGCGTCACCCATGAGGAAGCCCACCGTGACGATGATCCCGCAGCTCTGGCCGATGAACGCGTTGATGTTCGGGACGTAGTCGCTCTCCGCCGTCGACGACAGGTACTTGCCTGTGACGCTGCTGCTCTCGGCTTCCTGCACACCCTGCCAGGAGGACGCGTTGAACGACCGGTCGTCGATGCCGCCCGTATCGGTGACCATGCACGCCTTGAAGGCGTTCGCAGCAGCCGATGGGCTGCCTGAACTGGTCGGTGTCGTCGTGGCGGGTTTGCTGCTGCCGCACCCTGCTGCGAGCAGCGCCACCGCGGCGATAGCCGCGCCCATGCGAACGGTACCTCTCAAGGTTCCTCCTCCTGACGGTTGCCCGCAGGTTAGACCTGGTCAGGCCACCGGGGGAAGCGGCATACGCCTGTCGGGACCACGCCGTTGCCAAATCGATGCGAGATCATTGTCGTCCGTTGGCGGCGAAGTCCGGCAGCGGCGCGAATGATGATCATTCAGGAGGCGGTCCGTCAAGGACAAGACTCTGTGGTGTGCGGCGTCCCTGCCGGTAGCCTGGCCAGCTTGCAGCCTTCTTCTGTCCAGCTGCGCCGCGTCTTACCGTCCAAGGTCGGCCATCAGAAAGATCAACAGTAGCGGCCCGCTTGCCCTAATCAAGATCACGAATTTGAGGTAAACATCGTAGTTGTCGATCAAAACGGCAAAAAGCCCCTTGACAGACCCACGGCTCCGGGAGCAGGCTCGAATGCACAGGACACTCGCGAGTCCAATTGGACGCATCAGCGAGGAGACGTGAGATGGCAAGATCATACGTGTGGCTGGAACCGGGGTATATACCTGCTCCCTTCAAGCGCTACGGCGTAGTCGAAGGTATCCTGGCTGGCGAGTTTTGGGGCTCGGAAGATCAGGTCGCGGTGAGATACCGCCGTGGCAATTCGTTCGGCTTGCAAGCGCTCACGGTTTGCTGGGAACCATCGATGGACCGGGTCCTGGTAGGGACCGATCACCATGCTGGCGTGCCGGTGAAGATCAAAGGGTCGGAAGCTCGCTACCACGACGGGTCATGGGCGCCAGGACCAGGGCCCGAGCAGATTAGGACGCCGGTCGGACCTTTGTATTGGGACCGGACGCGCGAACACTCACTGACGCTTCGCATCGGGCGCGGCGTCTTCGCGGTGCGTTGCCCCCGGGACGGCGTTCCCGATCCTTCGGAGTTAGTACGCATAATGTCATCGATGGCCCTGGATTAAGGCAGTCGGCTCGTGCCTCTGATCACTGTGTTCATAGCTGTCGTATTAGTTGCCTCTGCGATCGGGAAACTGACCTCGAGCGAGGCTCTCGTATCGTACCTGGCCGCGCTGAGGATTTCCCGTCACATCGCAGGGAGGCTAACGGCAGGAGTTAGCCTGGTAGAGCTGATCATCGGGGTCGCTCTACTGGCCGGTATTGCAGTGCGGTGGGTGACTGCTGCCGCAGCAGGTGTAACCATTCTCTTTGTCGTCACTCATGTGGTCGCAATGTTGAGTGGAACGCAAGAGCCATGTCGCTGCTTTGGCGCTGTCGACTCGGAGCTGCAACCAGCCCTGGGCTTGGCGCGAGCGGCTCTGCTAGCCGCTGCTACCATTCTCGTTGCCGCCTGGGATTGGACAGGAGGTCACGCTCCGCCTCATTACGGCGTTTACGCAGTACTATCAGGCACGTTGGCGTCTTTCACGTACGTATTGGTCTTTCCCCTCGCGGGCGAAGCGACGAAAATGTTCAGGCGCGCGCATGAGCTACGCCTAGGTTTGCTGGCCTTGGCCCGGGAACGCGACTCTCGAACAGGATGAAGCTATGTCGACGATATTAGTAGTCAACATTTTCGTCATCTGGCTGCTGTTGCTGGTTCTGGCCGTAGCCGTGTTCGCACTGTACCGTTACTTTGGGCAAATGTATGTCAATAGCCCGGAAGGCCGGGCACGGCAGGGGCCTGAGGTAGGCTCCAGCCTGCTCTCGATAGCTCGACAGGACGTGGCTGGTCAAGGGCTGACACTGCCGAGCGCACGACCTGCGCTGCTCCTCTTCGCGGACACGGCCTGTGACCTTTGCGCCCACTTGCGCGACCGGTTGCATGCACTGGGCGGGTACGTGGACAGACTTGACGTGGTGGTCTTCTGCTCTGGGCAACACGGTGACGTTCAGGCGTGGGCAACTCGCGCCCCCGCCTATGCCCGCGTTGTTCCTGATGCCCAAGCTAGAGCCGCACATCACTACGCGGTGAACGGGACGCCTTTTGTCGTATCCGTAGGACAGGGCGGAACAGTGCGTGCGAAGGGAATTATTAATGATGAGGATGGACTAGTTCGGGCTGCGGAAGAGGCGCTATCTTCGCAACCCACGGCCAATGGTACTCAGGTGGGAGAGGTGACCCACGCATGAATAAGCAAGAAGTGCTGCCCTGGCTTACCAGGCAAATCAACCGTAGAGCTGTGCTCCGCCGGACTGCCAGTGGTGCCTTTGGCGTATTCGCTGGGGTAGCGGTAGGCGTCCCCCACGTCTCTCCAGATATTCCTTGTGGCCCTAGTCCGGACTGTCGTAGTATCAGCAGCCAATTCTGCAACGGCCATTCCTGTGTATGCGGTACTTCTCAGTTTTTCTGCTGCACGCCATGGAATAGCGGATGCACCTCTGCCGGGAACTACTGCTGGTTCAGCAACGGCAAGAGGTGCTGTGACTGTACCTGCAACGTGTTCTCTGGCGGGGGCCATACATACCACTGCATATGTTACGGGTAAACCCTTAGGGCCGCGGCTGGCATGAGCTTTGATGGTCTTGGCTGATTTCGGTAGCAGAGGATTCGCTTATGTCGATATATGTTCAGGTCATCTGTGCTGCGCTGCTGGCAGTTCTCCTGGGCACGCAAGGCTTGCGGACCGAATGAGGATGGAATGCCGCGATAAGGGCGGCAGGGCCTCCGGTTCGGGGGCATGAGCATAACTGGAGACATGGCGGGATCTTGGCGGGACACGCTCTCGGCATCTTTGGCGGCGCCACACTGACGTCAGCTGTGTTGTATATGCTCGGGGCAGTTTGGATTCCAGCTAAGCCTTTGGTGACGTGTTCAGCTCTGATACTTGGCGGGATCCGCTTCCTGCGGCCCAATACTGTCGCTGCCGGGGGCTTCAAGGTCCCGCGCCACTGGGAGGTTCTCGGCCCGACCCTCTACCTGGGTATATTTGGCGTGTTCCTCGGCGCTGGAGTCGTGACAACTATGCCGTCCATGACGTTGGTGGCCCTGTTGTTTTGGGCTTGGGCGGCACACAGCATTCCGCTGATCGCTCTCGTATTCGGCTGCTTTGCTGTCGGGCGACTCGGGACCACTGTGGCGACCTGGATCGTGAGCCATCATCTAGGCGCCTGGGCATCGACCGCTGCTGATGCTGTTGGACAGCGCGTCCAGTCCGCGGCTCGCGTGGAGGCAGTTCTTTGCGTAGCGCTCGGCGCCGTGCTTCTGGGCGGAATCCTGTAGAGGTAACACGGCCAGCGCGGTGCGGCGGTCGGCTCAGGTCGCGCTGTCCGGGAAGCGGGAGACGGCTGTCGGGACCGGGCCGTTGCCAAATCGATGCGTGATCGCTTTACGATCACAAGGTGACGGATAATATCGACTGGTCCAGGCTGCGGGCCGAGGCCGCCGCCGTGGCGGGCCGGGCCTACGCGCCATATTCCCGGCTGCGGGTGGGTGCGGCTGGCGAGACGGCGGATGGCCTGCGCGTCGTCGGCTGCAACGTGGAGAGCGCCTCTTACGGGCTCACCCTCTGCGCCGAGTGCGGGCTGGTGTCCGCGCTGCACGCGGCCGGCGGCGGGACCCTCGTCGCGGTGAGCGTCGTGACCCCCGACGGTGCCCCGCTGCTGCCCTGCGGCCGCTGCCGCCAGCTCCTGCTCGAAGCGGGCGGCGGGCGGCTTCTGGTGGACACGAGCGCCGGGCCGGTAGCACTCGGCAGCCTGCTGCCGTCGGCGTTCACCGCGGCGGACCTGCCCGGTAGAAGTGACACCGATGCCTGAAGCTGTAGATCTTATCTATGCCAAACGGGACGGCCGGGCACTTTCCGGCGATGAGATTCGCTGGCTCGTGGATGCTTACACACGGGGCGCGGTCGGGGACGAGCAGATGTCCGCGCTGCTGATGGCGGTGTACTTCCAGGGACTCGATCCGGACGAGCTCCGCGCGTGGACCGCTGCCATGGTCGCCTCAGGGGAGCGGCTCGACCTCGGCGCAGTGCGCCCGCCCACGGTCGACAAGCACTCGACGGGCGGGGTCGGCGACAAGGTCTCGCTGATCCTCGCCCCGCTCGTCGCGAGCTGTGGTGCCGCGGTCCCGCAGCTCTCCGGCCGGGGCCTCGGTCACACCGGCGGCACCCTCGACAAGCTGGAGTCCATCCCCGGCTGGCGGGCCGCCCTCTCGCCCGATGAGATGCTCGCCATACTCGGCGGGGTCGGCTGCGTCATCTGCGCCGCGGGTCCCGGGCTCGCGCCAGCCGACCGCAGGCTCTACGCGCTGCGCGACGTCACGGGAACGGTCGAGTCGATACCGCTCATCGCGAGTTCCATCATGTCCAAGAAGATCGCCGAGGGGACGGCGGCGCTCGTGCTCGACGTCAAGGTCGGCAGCGGCGCGTTCATGCGCGACCTCGGCGATGCCAGGCGCCTGGCGGAGACCATGGTGGCGCTCGGCGCCGAGCACGGCGTGCGGACCTCGGCGCTGCTCACCCGCATGGACACACCGCTCGGGCGGGCCGTAGGCAACGCCGTCGAGGTCGGGGAGGCCGTCGAGACCCTGTCCGGCGGCGGCCCGCCGGACCTGGTCGAGGTGACCCTCGCGCTGGCAGCGGAGATGCTCCGGCTTGCCGGGATCGCCGCCGACCCGGCCATGGCGCTGGCCGACGGCCGGGCGCTCGAACGCTACCGCGCGATGATCGCGGCCCAGGGCGGCGACCCGGACGCGCCGCCGCCGCGCGCCGCGTACGCCGAGACGGTGCCCGCACCGGCGTCCGGCTGGCTGGACGGTCTCGACGCGCGCGCGGTCGGGGTGGCGTCATGGCGGCTCGGCGCCGGCCGTGCCCGCAAGGAGGACCCGGTGAATCCGGCCGCGGGCGTCATCTGCCTGGCGAAGCCGGGCGACCGGGTCGACCGGGGCCAGCCTCTGCTAGAGCTGCGCAGCGACGACTGGGCACGCCTCGGCCCGGCACGGGAAGCGCTCGCCGGGGCGATCGTGGTCGGCTCGCGGCCGCCGGAGATCGCCCCGCCCGTGATCGAGCGGATCGAGGGGTGAGAATGAGAGCGTGTCCCTGACGATCGAAGAACTGCGCGCCGTCCCGAAGGTACTGCTGCACGACCATCTCGACGGCGGCCTGCGGCCGGAAACCCTGATCGAGCTGGCCGGTGAGACCGGATATGACGAGCTGCCCGCCATCGGGGTCGGAGAGCTTACGGAATGGCTCGCCGCCGGCGCCCGTCGCGGTCACCTCAACCTTTACCTCGACGCGTTCCGGCACACGGTGGCGGTCATGCAGACGCGCGAGGCGCTGATCCGGGTGGCCGCCGAGTGCGCAGAGGATCTCGCCGCCGACGGCGTGGTCTACGCCGAGGTGAGATTCGCCCCCGAGCTGCACGTCGCCCGCGGGCTCAGCCTCGACCAGGTGGTGGAGGCGGTACTCGAAGGGTTCCGCCGCGGCAGCAGCGGACGGGGCATCACGGTCTACGCGCTGCTCACCGCCATGCGCACCGCGGCGCGCTCGCTGGAGATAGCCGAGCTGGCGGTGCGCCACCGCGACGAGGGCGTCGTCGGCTTCGACATCGCGGGCGCGGAGGCCGGGAGCCCGCCGAGCCGGCACCTCGACGCGTTCCAGTACGTGCAGCGCGAGAACTTCCACATCACGATCCACGCCGGGGAGGGCTTCGGCCTCCCGTCCATCTGGGAGGCCCTGCAGTGGTGCGGCGCCGAGCGCCTCGGCCACGGGGTCCGCATCGTCGACGACATCAAGATCTCAGCCGACGGCACGGTCCAGCTTGGCCGGCTCGCGAGCTACGTACGCGACCGCAGGATCTCGCTCGAGATGTGCCCGACATCCAACGTCCAGACCGGTGCCGCGCCGTCGATCGCGGCGCACCCCATCGGGCTGCTGCGGCAGCTTTCGTTCCGCATAACGGTCAACACCGACAACCGGCTGATGAGCGGGGTGACCCTGTCGTCGGAGTTCCACCGCCTGGCTGAGGCGTTCGGCTATGGCTGGGCGGACGTCGAGTGGCTGACGATCAACGCGATGAAAAGCGCGTTCGCGCACTTCGACCAGCGATTGCACATCATCAGCACCGTCATCAAGCCCGGGTTCGCGACCGCGCGGGCGGTGAGCGACGCGGTGGTACGGACAGGAAGGTAGCGTCAGGGCCGTGGACGTCGAGTCGAAGCCGCAGCCGATGGCCGGCCCGATGACGGGCCCGGCGGGCGCCGTCCCCGTAGCCGGCCCGATATTTAGCGGGGCCCGGCCGTGGCTCGGCGAGGTCGCGGCAACCGATGGCGCGCTGCGGCAGTTCCTGCACGGGCTGCCCGGGGTCGACCAGGTCGGCGCGCAGGAGCGGGCGGCAGGCCTCGCGACACGGTCCGTGAAGCGCGACGCCAAGCTGTGGGCGCTCGACACCGCGATCAGGATGGTCGACCTCACGACGCTTGAGGGAGCGGACACCCCGGGGAAGGTCCGTGCGCTGTGCGCGAAAGCGCGCCAGCCTGACCCGGTGGACGCCACGGTGCCAGAAGTGGCCGCGGTATGCGTGTACCCCGACCTCGTTAGGCTGGCAAAAAAATCTCTTACTGGCAGCCGGGTTGCCGTCGCTTCGGTGGCCACGGCCTTCCCCTCCGGCCGGGCTTCGCTCGCGGTGAAGCTCGCTGACGTGCAGGATGCGATGACGGGCGGCGCCGACGAGGTGGACATGGTCATCGACAGGGGCGCCTTCCTGTCCGGGCGGTACGGGCAGGTGTACGAGGAGGTGCGGGCGGTACGCGAGGCCTGCGGATCCGCGCACCTCAAGGTGATCCTCGAGACCGGCGAGCTCGGCACGCTCGACAATGTCTCGCGGGCCGCCTGGCTGGCGATGCTGGCGGGAGCCGACTTCATCAAGACATCGACCGGTAAGGTCTCGCCCGCGGCGACACCGCCGGTCGCGCTTATCATGCTTGCGGCCGTGCGTGATTTCGCGCAGGCGACCGGGCACCGGGTCGGCGTCAAGGTGGCCGGGGGGGTACGGACCGCCAAGGACGCGATCCGCTATCTCGTGCTCGTGCGCGAGACGGCCGGGCAGGAGTGGCTCACCCCTCAGGGCTTCCGCATCGGCGCGTCCAGCCTGCTCAACGACCTGCTCATGCAGCGGAGCAAGCAGCTCACCGGCCGCTACGCCGCCCCCGACTACTTCACCGCCGACTGACCGGCACGGAAGTTACGGCGGAAGGGGTCATCCGGAGCCCTTCAGGAGCTGGGAGACGCGCTGCGGGGAGACGCGGAGCACTGCCGCGATGTCCCGGCCAGTCAGGCCCTTGCCCCGCAGCGCCCGCGCGACCCTGCGGGAGAACGCGGCGGCCTCGCGCTGCGCGGAATCGGCCTCTTCAACGGCCTTCCGAGCCTTCCTTGTCTCCTCGTCCAGCCCGTCGCCGACCTCGGGGATGATCTCCACGGCGAACGATCCGGCGGGTACGCTGAGATCGAGCGCGATGTAGTCGCGTGCCATCATCTCCGCGTCGGCCAGACGGCGGGCCTGGGTGACGCCGCCCCCGTCGATGTGAAGTTCCCAGCCGCGCGCCCACCTGCGTGCACGGACCGTGTAAGTCTTCACTGAAGCCATCCTTCCGTAAGGCACTTCATCCGGGCGATAGTGTTGCTGACGACGCCTGGCGAGATATCCCGGTGCCGCGGGATGTTCGCCGTGTGCTCACCGCACGGGCACCCCCACTTGGTGTGACTGCCGTTATCGGATACGACTAAGCATCCGTGCCGCCGGAGCGCTCGCGTGATGTTCCGCAGCTTCATCGCCTTGGACATGACGATAATCTACCCCCCCTAGATTGTCAATCCTGGTCTAGACCATACCCTAGAACACCATCTAATTACCCTGAGTTATTAGCCCCTGTTGGCCTTCAGATGAGCGAGTTCTTCCGCGGACCGTTGCCTGATGGCTGCGCACACCGGGCCAGCGCAGAAAGTCTGGGATCGGTGCCCGGTGCGGTGATAGCGTCACCGACGCGGGGCCACCTTGGCTACCGGCGCCCATGCAGGCGAGAGAGGGAATCGCGGTGAGCAACCCAGGTCAGGGGAGCCAGGGAGTCGCAGCGCCCTCGGCCGGCCCGGGATGGGAGTACGCGGCGGCGCCGGAGTCGCGGGAGATCGCGACGATCGCTCCCGCATATGGCCTGTTCATCGGCGGGGAGTTCGTCCCGGCGCAGGACGGGCGCCGGTTCACGACCATCAACCCGGCATCGGAGCAGCCTCTCTCGGAGATAGCGGCGGCGGGCCCGGCGGACGTCGACCGTGCGGTGCGGTCCGCCCGCGGCGCCTTCGACCGGGTCTGGGGCCGGATGCCCGGGCGGGAACGGGCCAAGTACCTCTACCGGATCGCGAGGATCCTGCAGGAGCGGGCCCGTGAGTTCGCCGTGCTCGAGAGCCTCGACAACGGCAAGCCGATCAGGGAGTCCCGCGACGTCGATGTTCCCCTCGCCGCCGCGCATTTCTTCTACCACGCGGGCTGGGCGGACAAGCTCGAATACGCCGGGTTCGGCCCCTCGCCGCGTCCGCTCGGGGTCGCCGGCCAGGTCATCCCGTGGAACTTCCCGCTGCTCATGGCCGCGTGGAAGCTCGCGCCCGCGCTCGCCGCGGGCAACACGTGCGTGCTCAAGCCGGCCGAGACGACGCCGCTGACCGCGCTGCTGCTCGCCGAGGTGTGCCAGCAGGCCGGCCTGCCGCCCGGGGTGGTGAACGTCGTCACCGGCGCGGGGGACACCGGGGCCGCGCTTGTCGCCCATCCTGGCGTGAACAAGGTCGCGTTCACCGGCTCGACCGAGGTGGGCAAGCAGATCCTCCGCACGGTCGCGGGCACGGGCAAGAAACTGACGCTCGAGCTCGGCGGGAAGGCGGCGAACGTCGTATTCGACGACGCGCCGCTCGACCAGGCCATCGAGGGGATCGTCACCGGCATCTTCTTCAACCAGGGCCACGTATGCTGCGCGGGCTCGCGGCTGCTCGTCCAGGAATCGGTCGCCGACATGGTGACCGAGCGACTGAAGCGGCGGATCGGCATGCTGCGGCTCGGCGATCCGCTTGACAAGAACACCGACATCGGGGCGATCAATTCGAGGCAGCAGCTCGACAAGATCCGCGAGCTGTCCTCGGCGGGCGACGCGGAGGGCGCGCAGCGGTGGTCCCCCCCGTGCGAGCTGCCCGACAAGGGCTACTGGTTCCCGCCGACGGTTTTCACCGGGGTCAGCCAGTCACACCGCATCGCGCGGGAGGAGATCTTCGGACCGGTGCTTTCCCTGCTCACGTTCCGCACCCCGGAGGAGGCGGTCACCAAGGCCAATAACACGCCGTACGGGCTGTCGGCCGGAGTGTGGACGGAGAAGGGCAGCCGGATCCTCTGGATGGCGCAGCGGCTCCGCGCGGGGGTGGTCTGGGCCAACACCTACAACCGGTTTGACCCGGCGAGCCCGTTCGGCGGTTACCGGGAGTCCGGCTTCGGCCGGGAGGGCGGCCGGCACGGACTGGAGGCATACCTGTCTCCATGAGGGTTATTCAAAACCTTCATGCCGTGATCTTGCCAGGCCGCGCAGCCGGCCCGGCCCGGGGCACCGCATCGCCGCAACTACAGCAGTGGTCCATTCACACACACCAGACTGCGTGAATGGACCACTGCTGTAGTTCGCTGCTGGCCGTGGCGAGGATCGCCAGGCTGCTGATCTTCATCGGGGACTACTTTTGAATAACCCTCCATGATCACAAAGACTTCACAGCCGTGACCACGACTCCCTTTACCAAACCCCCTTACCACGAAATTTCATGGCTTCTGGTCCGTACTGGTCTGGACTGGTCTGGACCGGGGGGCTGGCGCGGCGTGGTGGAGGTGTCATGGGTGGAATGGACGGGGTTGCACGGGCGGCTGTGGAGGCCGTGCGGCTGGCGCTGGTGCCATCGCGCTCTCGTTCGGAATCATTGAAATTTCGTGATAGGGGTTCGAGGTGTATCCGGTAGTGTCCCTGGCTATCACGAAGGGTTTGGGGTTCCATGCGGGTAGCGAACCCTCTGTGATCATGGAAGCATGACGGGCATGGCAGGGGAATCTGGCGGTGCGCGGCTCGGCGTCCGCAAGACGTACAAGCTGTTCATCGGCGGCGCGTTCCCGCGATCGGAGTCTGGCCGGTCCTACCGGGTGACGGCCGTCGGCGGGGAGCTGCTCGCTAATGCCGCGCTCGCGTCGCGCAAGGATGCGAGGGACGCGGTCGTCGCGGCCCGCGGCGCGCTGCGCGGCTGGTCGGCCGCTACCGCTTACAACCGGGGGCAGGTGCTCTACCGGGTGGCCGAGCTGCTCGAGGGCCGGGCGGCGCAGTTCGCTGCGGAGGTCGCGGCGTCAGAGGGCGTGTCCGCGGCGGCGGCGCGGAGGTCAGTCGCCGCGGCCACCGACCGGTGGGTCTGGTACGCGGGCTGGTCGGACAAGATCGGCCAGGTGACGGGTGCGGCGAACCCGGTCGCCGGGCCGTACTTCAACTTCAGCGTTCCCGAGCCGACGGGGGTTGTCGCGGTCATCGCGCCGTCCTCGTCCGGCCTGCTCGGGCTGGTCAGCGTCGTCGCGCCCGTCATCGTCACCGGCAACACCGCCGTCGTCGTGGCGAGCGAGCCACGGCCGCTGCCCGCGATCACCCTCGCAGAGGTGCTCGCGACGTCAGACCTGCCGCCCGGCGTGGTCAACCTGCTCACCGGCCGCACTGCGGAACTCGCGCCGGTTCTCGCCAGCCACATGGACGTGAACGCCATCGACGTCTCGGGCGTGGCCGCCGACGGCCGGGCCGGGCTTCAGGTGCTCGCGGCGGAGAACGTCAAGCGGGTGTTCGCGTCCGACGATGACTGGGCCGCGCCCCCCACCCCCCGCCGCATGCTCGCCTTCCTCGAAACCAAGACCGTCTGGCACCCCATCGGCATCTAGCCCGTCGTCACCGGGTGCGGGATGCAGTGTGAAGATCACCGTGGAGATGGTGGCTGACAACCGGAACCCCGACAGTCAGATGCGGCCGAAGAGGCGGTCGCCGGCGTCGCCGAGCCCGGGGATGATGTACCCGCGGTCGTTCAGCCGGTCGTCGACGGCCGCGGTGACGACCCGGACCGCGACGGGCTCGTCGCCAGGGAAGGCGGCGGTGAGCCGGGCGACTCCCTCAGGGGCGGCGAGCAGGCAGATGGCTGTCACCGCGGTCGCGCCCCTGTCGGCGAGCATGCCGACGACGGTTTCCAGCGTGCCGCCTGTCGCCAGCATCGGGTCGAGCACGAACGCCTGGCGGCCGGTGAGATCGGCGGGCAGCCGGTTGGCGTAGGTCGACGCGAAGAGCGATTCCTCGTCCCTGACCAGGCCGACGAAGCCGACATCGGCGGTCGGCAGCAGCCGCGTCATGCCGTCGAGCATCCCGATGCCGGCCCGCAGTATGGGCACGACGAGCGGCACGGGACGCGCCAGCTTGACCCCTTCGGCCGGCCCGAGCGGCGTGCGCACGGAAACCGGCTGGACCCGGATCTCCCGTGTCGCCTCGTACGCGAGCAGCGTCACGAGCTCATCGCTGAGCCGCCGGAACGTCGGCGCCTCGGTACCAGCATCGCGCAGCGCGGTGACCTTGTGGGCGACGAGGGGATGATCGACAACCATCGTCCGCATGACCGGTAGTGTGGCAGGCTCCGCGGGCGGCCGTCACCCGATGCCGGGGTTCCGTCACCGCGTGTCCCCGGAATCCCCGTGGCTCAGCTCAGCACGCCGGGCCAGGTGGCGTCGCCGTGAGCTGGCCGAGGTACGAGGCGCCTCCCCCGAGGACGACGGCCACCGGCACGATCGCATGCCGCCAGGTGAAGCGGCGGCGGCCGACCTGAGTAACCAGCGCCAGGGCGAATATCGCCGTCTTCTACTGGGTCTCCTCACCCGAGGCACAGCACTCGCGCAACCTGGCAGAGCGCCCCGAAACCGAGATCGTGATCTTCGACTCCACCGCGCCCGCCGGCGACGGCGAGGCCGCCTATATCGCGGCCAGCGCCAGAGCGGTACGCGACGACGAACTCGAGGCCGTCTGCCCCGAAGCCTTCAGGACCACAGCCGGCGCACGACGGTTCACCCCCGGCGACCTGCGGGGCGGCGCCCTGCAGCTCTACGTCGCGCACACCAGGTCATGCGAGGTCCACATCGCCGCGCATCATCCCGTCCATGGCCGCGGCGTCGACACTCGCCAGGAAGCCGGCCCTACCTCGACCAGATAAAGCCGTCGACAGCCGTAACGGCACGGCCCGGGAAAGAAACGGAATTCTCGGACAGACCGGCCCTTGCCGACCTCATTGCCAGGTCACGCATGACACGCGGCCTCAGCCACATCGTTGCCAGCGGCGGTCTAAGATTAGCCGTGTCTCAGCATCCGAGAATGCCCGCAGCCCTGCCCGCAGGGCGCCGCGGCCCGCCGCGTGCGATTCGCGGTGCCGGCTTCGGCTGAATTGATTGTCCCGCGGAGTTTAGTCGGCAATATCCTGGCAGGCGGCCGGGCTGGCCTGAGCGTTATTCAGAACCAACGCTGCAGGTCGCACCGGCGCAGGCACGGGGCTGTGCTAGCCCCGGGGACGACCCCCGGATCCCGCAAGGGAGCCGTAACCGCGAAGCCGTTCTGAATAAAGCCCCTTGTTGTCATTCGCCTTTTGTGACGGTAGCCGCAGACTGCGCGGGGCATTCGGCTGCGCGCTATCTAGCGACGGCGGCGGGTCCGGGCTGGAGTCCTGGCCCGCCAGTCCCAGCCGACCGCGACGCCCATCAGGTGAAGCGCGACGCATAGCAGCCCGGCAGACGTAAGCGTGCCTGCCGTGATGCTCGTTCCTATGGTCGTGTTTGCCAGGTCGAGAATCAGGGCGAGAGCGAAGAGTACAGCAGCGATGACCGCGAACATTGTTTACCTCCCGAAGGTCAGTTTGGCCCCCGAGGCCACACGGAAACTGTCCTTCATGCGGCGGCGCAAACCTCTCTCAGGGCACTTCGTATAGGGCGCTGATTCGGAAGACGCGGTAGCCGGGTGCGGTCCTGCGCAGTTCCCGCCGACGCGGGCCGGCCGTCCCCCGCAGGTGGCGGGGGACCTGCCGGGATCATTACGAATCCGGGACTATCCGCCCGAATCTCATACCGAACGCGAGCGGGGTGGCACAGTCGACGCACCTCACCCGGCGGAGGAGAGGTCCGGCCCGGTCCGGACGCGCGCGGGGTGGCACAGTCGGCGGACCGGACCGGTCTAGACCGGTCCGGGCCGGTGGGGAGGGGCCATGGAGGCACGCAGCGGGGTGGCACAGTCGGCGGACCGGACCGGTCTAGACCGGTCCGGTCCGGTCTAGACCGGGTCTGCATGGGAGGAGCCATGGAGGCACGCACAGGGTAGGTCAGCGCTCCGCCCGTTAATCGGGGGGACTGGCGGACAGCGTCCGCGGGTACGATCGGCCACGGCAAGGTGATACGGCCTCTATGTCCGGACTCGTACCCGAACTATTGCTGAGGGCGACGGTGAGTACGGCAGGCAACACTGAGGGCGGCAACGCCGGGCCCCCCGAGCCCGGGCGTTCGCAGCCGCCCGGAGACGCGGAAGAGGCGGTCTGGCCTGGGCTGGACTTCCCGCCCGTGCCTGCCGCCGACGACGAAGAGGGGATCGTCGCGCCCAGGCGGGGCTCTGGCAGCCCGGTTCCGTCGGCCTTCGGCAGCTCGTCCCCTGGTGGGGACCCGGACGAAGACCTTCCGAAGTACGAGTTCGGCTACGGGCCGAACTATGGGGGCGCGGGCGACGAGGATGGCTATCAGTACGTTGACCTAGGTGACGCCGCGAGGTACGAACCAGGTCCTGGTGCTCTCGGCGACGAAGACGGCTACGGGTACGAGGAGCCGCCCGAGGTTGCCGCGGGATATGCGGATCCTGGCCTCGGGCTGCCTGATCCCGAGCCGGACGATGTCGCGGCGGCGGACTACGCGCACGCGGCAACCGCGGACACCCCGCCCTCGCCCGTTGTCGGTCCCACCCCTGCCCTGCGGGGACAACCGGGGGGACCGGGAATCGACGTTCCCGGTGCCACCGGGGCCGACGATGAGGAGCGCGATCCGTACGAGCTGAGCGGGCTGTCCGCGTGGCAGCAGGCACAGGCCGCCTGGCTCGAATCCGGCATCGAATGGCAGCGACCGCTGACTGGCCGCGGGCCGGCGGAGGCGGAGTGGAACCGTATCCATGCGGCGCGGGCCCGGCTGCGGAAGCGGCTGGGTCGCCGCGGTGCATCGTCAGCGCCGCGTGGCGGTCGCCGTGCAGTGCTCGTCACCGGCGTCACAGCGGCGGTCGTGATCGTGGCCGGTGTCGCGGCCGTCCTCGTCCTCCGCGGCGGTAAGGCAGTGCCCGGCACCTCGGTGACGTCCGGGTATCCGCCCGCCGCCCTGGCTGGTGCTGACTTCACCACGGACCCGGCCGCGCGAGGCCGGGGGATCTTCCAGTCGGTCAGCCGCATTGTCGAGTCGGACGGCACGATCGTCGCCGTCGGCTCGCAGGCTGGCGCGCGTATCGCACGTGCCCAGTTTTTCGTGTCGGTTGATGGCGGCCACAGCTGGCGCCTCGCCCCTGTGCAGGCCGCAGGCGGCGGTGAGCCGCCGCCTGGGCACGCGGCGCGGCTGGTCGCCGGCGGCCAGGGCGCGTGGGTCGCGGTCGGCGCCGACTCGATTTGGACCAGCAAGGACGGCCGCTCGTGGACGCTGTCGTCCGGGCGGGGAATCGTCCCGATGGCCGCGAACGATCGTGTGCTCGTCCTGACGAGGACGGGCAACGGGTTCCTGGCGGGGGGGATGAACGGGCCGATCGGAGACCGTGCGCACACAACCGCGGTGATCTGGACGTCACGGGACGGGATTGGCTGGAAACGGCTGACCGCCGGGCAGCTCGGTATTGCCGCTGGCAGCGGCCAGCTGCTCAACATCAGCTATGCCGCCTCGCGCGGGCGTGACACCGTGATCGACGGCGAGATCTCCACGACGTCGGGGGGAGGAAAGGTCACGACCTCCTTCGGCGCGTGGCACAGCACGGATGGTGGCACCGCGTGGGCGCCGGCGGCTGTGCCGGTCAGCAACGGTGCGGGCAACCTGGTCGACGGAATCGGCGCTTCCGCGACGGGCTTCGTGGCGGTCCGGCCGGGGGCCTCGGGACGGTCCGGCCCTGGCGCGGTGGCGTATGTCTCTGCCGACGGGGCGGCGTGGACGTACGCCGCCACGATCACCGCTCCGAGCGGCGGCCTGCAGGTGAGCGTCGTGAAGGGAAGCAGCAACGGCTTCGCCGTGGCCGGGCAGACGGCCGGGGGGAACCTGGTGACGTATGCCAGCCCGGACGGCAGGTCATGGCGGGGGCCTGCCACGCTGGGCAGGGCGGCCTCGGAGTCGGTGTCCGGGGTGACAGCCGCGCCGGGCGGCACAGTCATCGCGATCGGCGCGACCACCGCCGGCCCGGTCAGCCAGCGCCCTGTGTTCGCGGCGGCGGGGGCCCAGGGCAACGTCGTGAACGTCGATCTCGGCGGCATCGCCGGCGCGGCCGATCCTGAGGTCGCCGTCGATGGCATCGCCGTTTCCGGTGACCGGCTTGTCGCGGTCGGCAGCGAGGATGGTTTCCCTGCTGCCTGGTCGACTGCCGGGAGCGGAGGGTGGTCGCGGGGGAGCGGGGTTACGCCTGGGGTGCTGCAGCGGCCTGGCTTGCAGGAGCTTGATGCCGTCGTGCACGGCCGGGCCGGGTGGCTGGCGGTTGGCGGGGCGAGCGGGGCGGTAACGAGCGGCGCGGGCAGCGGCGGCGCGGGCAGCGGGGCGGCGCAGCATCCGGTGGTGGTGACCTCGGTCGGCGGGCAGAGCTGGCAGGCCGCCGACGGGGAAGGTGTCTTCGCCGCGCCGGGCACCGTTACCTCCCAGGCGGCGGCGGGCCCATCCGGTTACGTCATCGTCGGGAAGCAGGTCGCCGGCGGCCGGACGGTGGCGGCGGCGTGGTGGTCGACGGGCTTGTCCGGATGGGCGCATGCGGGTAATGCGGGCACCGGCGACCTGGATGGCCAGGGCGGCCCGCGGCAGATGCTGGCGGTCACAGCGTCCGACGGGGGGTTCGTGGCGGTGGGGTCGGCGGGCGGGCGTCCTGAGGCGTGGACGTCGGCGGACGGCCAGCGGTGGCGGGCGGTGAGCGTGCCGCTGCCCGGGGGTGCAGGCAGCGGTGTCTTGCAGCAGGTGGCTGCGAACGGTCGCCGGATCGTGGCCACAGGGGCGGAAAGCACGGCGGCGGGCACGGTGCCGTTCGCCGCGGTGTCGGCCGACGGCGGGGGAACATGGCGCGAGACGGTGCTGAACGCACCTGGCGGCAGCGTGGCGAGTGGCCCGGTGAGCGTGACGGCGCTCGCGGCGGCGGGCAGCAGGTTCACTGCGGTCGGCACGTCCGGGTCGGCGGGCAACGCTGATGTGGTGGTGTGGGCGTCCGCGGACGGGAGTACGTGGAAGGCGTCGGCGCCGTCGGGTACGGGACTGTCCGGTCCGGGTGTCCAGGAGCTCACCGCGCTGACCGGGTCGGGAACCACGCTGACCGGCGTCGGCTTCACCGCCACCCCGCTAGGCGAGCAGCCCACCCTCTGGAAGGCCACAGCGCACTGATCCGCCCGGTCGGCATTTGGTGTGGATGCCGCGCCAGTGCTGTTCTGGTTACACCAGTGCGGCATCCACACGAATGGGTGGCAGCACCGGCGCGGTCCAGACCGGTCTAGATCGGCGGTCCAGACCGGTCTAGATCGGTCTGGGCCGGCTCGGCGGGCAGGCTGGCGGACCAGCCGTTTGGTGTGGATGCCGCGCCAGTGCTGTTCTGGTTACACCAGTGCGGCATCCACACGAATGGGTGGCAGAGCTATCCGGTCTAGACCGGTCTAGACCGGTGGGCAGTCGCCTGGTGGCTGGCGCCCATCCGGCGGATTTTCGCCACGGTCTGCTGGGGGGGCCGGATGGTGCACGGCGCTCCCGTTCGGCATAGGTGTGTTTCCTGGTTTTGTGCTTACCTGGTCAACGCGGGGCGGTCATGTGCGGCAGGGTGCTCGGCCCCGGGGAACGGGTCGAGGAGCACGAGGAGGTGGTAGTGACCGAGGAGGCACCAGCGGCGGCCGTGGTCGCCGACAATCCGGGTGAGTCGCGCTACGAGATCCAGGTCGGGGGCCGGCTTGCCGGGTTCGCGGAGTACCGGCGCGGGGCCGGCAGCGTCGCGTTCGATCACACCGAGACCGAGCCGGGGAGCCAGGGCAGGGGGCTGGCGTCGGAGCTGATCCGCCGGGCGCTTGACGACGTGCGCGGGCAGGGCCTGACGGTTCAGCCGTTCTGTCCGTTCGTCAAGGTGTTCATCGCCCGCCATGACGAGTACAAGGACCTCGTCGCGGCCGGGCAGGGGGAGCGGTTCGGCCCGCGGCCCCGGCAGGGCAGGGCCGGGCGTTGAGCGGCGGGCTGAAGCTGGTCACGGTCCATGGCCGCCCGGCCAGGCGGGCCCGGTGGTGACCGGCGCGTCGGCCCTGCCTGCCGGGGGCGCCCAGGAGGCGCCTGGGCTGCGGTTCGCGAGCCGGGCCGGCCGCTGGGTGCTTTTCGCCACCGTGCTCGGCTCCGGTATCGCCGCCCTGGACGCCACCGTGGTGGGAATCGCGCTGCCAGCGATCGGGCGGGACTTCCACGTCGGCGTGTCCGGCCTGCAGTGGGTGGTCGATGCCTACACGCTGACGCTGGCCGGCCTGCTGCTGCTTGGCGGGACGCTCGGGGACCGCTACGGGCGCCGGCGGGTGTTCGTGATCGGCGCCGCGTGGTTCGGCATCGCTTCGCTCGGCTGCGGGCTGGCCCCTGACATAACCACGCTGATCGTCGCCCGCGCGCTGCAGGGCATCGGGGCCGCGCTGCTGACCCCCGGGAGCCTGGCCATCCTGGAGGCATCCTTCGTCGAGCAGGACCGGTCGAGGGCCATCGGCGCCTGGACGGGCCTCGGCGGGGTGGCTACCGCGGCCGGGCCGTTCATCGGCGGCTGGCTGATCGGCGCCGTGTCGTGGCGGCTGGTGTTCTTCATCAACCTGCCGCTTGTCGTCGCCGTCCTCGCCATTGCCGCCCGGCACGTCCCGGAATCGCGGATGCCGGACGTGACGGGGCGGCTCGACGTGCTCGGCGCCGCCACGGTCACCGGCGGCCTGGTGGGAGTCACCTACGCGCTGATCGAAGCCCCCGGGAGCGGCTTGTCCTCGCCGCCCGTGCTGACAGCGCTCGTCGTCGGCGTAGCACTGCTCGGGGTGTTCGTGCTCGCGGAGACGCGGCTCGAGGTCCCGATGCTGCCCCCGGGCCTCTTCGCCACACGGCAGTTCTCGGCCGCCAACGCCGTCACCTTCGCCGTCTACGGTGCTCTCAGCGGGGCACTGTTCCTGCTGCCCGTCATGCTCCAGCAGGTCGCGGGCTACAGCCCGCTTGCCGCGGGCACCGCGCTGCTTCCTGTCACGGTCATCATGCTGACGCTGTCGGCCCGTTCTGGCGCGCTGGCCGCGCGGATCGGGCCGAGGATGCAGATGTCGGCAGGCCCGGTCGTCATCGCGGCCGGGATGGCGCTGCTCACCAGGGTCTCCGCGTCGGGGAACTACGTGACTGAGGTGCTGCCCGCGGTGACCGTCTTCGGGCTCGGGCTGGCGATCACGGTGGCACCGCTGACAGTGACCGCGCTGTCCGCCGTCCCGGCCGGCCAGGCGGGCATCGCCTCGGCCGTCAACAACGACGTCGCCCGTGCCGCCGGGCTCATCGCGGTTGCGGTGCTCCCGGCCGTTGCCGGCATCACCGGTGACAGCTACCTGCACCCCGCGGCGCTCGCGCACGGATTCCGCGTGGCGGTCCTCATTTCGGCGGCGGTCTGCGCCGCTGGCGGCCTGCTCGCCGCTGCCATCATCCGCAATCCGTCCCGGGCCTCCCAGGACTCCCATGCCTCCCGGGCCGCGGCCGAGCCATCGGTGCCCGACCGGCGCCTGCACTGCGCGCTCGATGCCCCGCCGTTGCGCGGCGGCGACGGCGCCAGCCGCTGACGCTACCCAGCCGCTGACCGCGCCCGCTGGTGACCACAGCCCTCCGTCGCCGCCCGCGGGGACGCGCGGGCGGGGGGACGGGGACGCGCGGGCGGGGACGCATCGGAGGCGACCATAATCACGCAGTAATCACGCTTTTTCTTGTACTAAAAATGTTAGTACAAGACAGGGAACACGCGTGGAGCTGCCTACGCTTGTTTGCCTGCCCGCTTATCAAAAGAGGGTTGACTCTGCGCTCAATTGATGCGAGCGTCCGATCTGCTGGGACAGCAGCCCGGCAGTCACGAATCCCTTTTATATCCGCCGGCCGATCGCGCGGCCAACCCGACTACTGGCACGCGACTGAAGGCAGGCGGATGGGGGCGGGTAGGAGGACGGCACATGGGTGATCACTTCCGCTTGAGACGCGCGGCAGGCCGGCGTTTCTGGCGCGGCACCGGGATAGCCGCGGCCCTCAGCATCGCGGCATTAAGCCTGGCACCAGCACAGGCCGCGCACGCGGCGACGACGATCTTCGTCACGACCTCGGCGCAGGAGACAGCCGTCGACGGCAACTGCTCGCTCGAGGAGGCCATCCAGGCAGCCAACACCGACACCGCCGTCGACGCCTGCCCGGCCGGCTCGGGCGCCGACACCATCATGCTCGCCCAGGACACGACCTACACGCTGAGCAGTGTCGACAATGTCTCTCCTAACGGCCCAGACGGCCTGCCGGTCATCACGAGCGACATCACCATCGAAGGCCACGGAGCGGCGATCTCGCGGAGCAGCGCCCCGGGCACTCCCGGGTTCAGGATCTTCTACGTGGCCAGCGGGGCCAGCCTGACCCTCGACCAGGTGGGCGAGAGCAATGGTGACTCTCCCGCCGAGTCCAACGGCAGCCCGGGCCAGGGCGGTGCGGTCTACAGCCTCGGCGCCCTGACGATCACGCAGAGCACCATCGACAGCAACAAGGCAGAGCCCGGTACCGACGGCATCGACGGCCGCGGCGGCGCGATCTACGATGCGGGCACGCTCACGGTGACGAACAGCACGATCCTCCGCAACACCGCCAGCGGCACCGGCGGCAGCGTCGGCGGCGGCATCATCGTCAGGCCCGGCTCCGCGACGACGATCACATCGAGCACGTTCAGCAACAACTCAGGGAACAATGGCAGCGACATCGAGACCGAGGAGCCGGCGCTGACGATCGCCGACACCATCATGGGCAGCGGGTGCCTCATCGAGGCTCCGTTCACCGACGGCGGCCACAATCTCGACGCGGGGTCGTCGTGCGGCTTCAGCGGCGCCACTGACCTGAGCAACACCAACCCGCTGCTCGGCCCGTTCGCGGTCAACGGGGGGCCGACGGCGACGGAGGCCCTGCTGCCGGGCAGCCCGGCGATCGACGCAGGAGGTACCTGCCCGGTGGCCAACGGCATGGACCAGCGGCGCTTTCACCGCGCCATTCCCTGCGACATCGGAGCCTACGAGGTCCAGGACACGCCCATCACCGGGGTTACCGCCGGCGCGCTCAGCTCCGCGGAGGGACAGTCCGTCAGCGGGACGGTAACGACGTTCAGCGACGGCGACGCGTCGGCGCTCGGCGATTTCACCGCGACCATCAACTGGGGCGACGGCTCGGCGACGGTCGCGGGCACGGTGAGCCCGCTAGGCGGCCAGCCGGGCACGTTCACGGTGAGCGGCTCGCATGTCTACGCGGAGGAGGGCAGCTTCACCGGGACGGTCGTCATCACCGACGCCGACTCGAGCGGGACGACCAGCTCCCGCTTCACATCCGCGGTCGCTGATGCCGCGCTGACCGCGGCCGGCGGAGCGGCACTCAACGGGACCGAGGGTCCCACCAGCCTCCTCGGGCCCGGCGACACGGCTCCCGTGCAGGGGGCCGTGGCGACGTTCACCGACGCCAATCCGGCGGCGACCCTATCCGACTTCACCGCCACCATCGCCTGGGGTGACGGCACCACGTCGGCGGGAACCATCTCAGGAACCGCCGGAGGGACGTTCTCGGTGAGCGGCTCGCACAGCTACCGGGAGGACGGCAGCTACTCCGTAAGGGTGACCATCAAGGACGCGGGCGGGGCGACGGCGACCGCGACCTCGTCTGCGAAGATCGCAGATCCTCCGCTGGCATTCCTGCTACTCGACACGCTGGAGGACCTGCTGGGCGGTTAGCCCCGCCCTCTTGAGACGTCGCGGGGGCGGCCGGGCCAGGCCGCCCCCGCGCGGTACGGCTCCGTCGCCGCCGGATGAATGGCACTTTCGCCCCTCCGGAAGGGATCTAAGTGCCATTCATTCCGAACGGAAGCGCGGTGACGCCTTCCGCTAGCGGCGGGTGGGCTCCAGGGCGACTTCGCCTGGTTCGTCGAGCCCGGCCCCGGCGCCCGCGGTTACGGGCTCATCCTGCCCCGCCGGACGCAGGCCGCCGATGGCGACAGCGACACCGGCCACCGCGATGCCCATGATGACGACGAGCGCGGGCCGGTAGGCGGCCAGCGTCGCCTGTGGCGTGGTGACCCTGCTGCCACCGCCAGCATCCACCACCGCCGTGACGACCGCGAGCACGATCGCCCCGCCGACCTGGAAAGAGGTCTGCAGGATGCCAGAGGCAAGGCCCTGCTCGCCGTCGGCGACCCCGGCGGTGGCCTGGATGTTCAGCGACGAGAACCCGAGCCCGAACGCGGCACCGATCAGCAGCACGGCAGGCAGGATCACGGCCGGGTAGTCGGGATGCGGACCGATGCGGAGGAACCACGCATAGCCGACGGCCAGGCAGGCGAAGGCCACCGCGATGATCCGTGCTGAGCCGAAGCGGTCGAGCAGCGGCCCCATCCGCGTGGAGGCGATCGCGACAAGGACGCCGGCGGGCAGGAACGCCAGCGCGGTCGTCAGCGCTGACCATCCGGCAAGGGTCTGCAGGTACTGCGTGACAAGGAACTGGAAGGACACGTACGACCCGAAGAGGATGAGCGCCCCGATGTTCGCCCGGGTGAGTGCCGCCGAGCGGAAGATGCCGAGCCGCAGCAGCGGGTCCTGGCTGCGCCGCTCGATGGTCACGAAGGCCGCGAGCAGGCCCGCGGCGCCCGCGAAGGAGCCGAGGGTCCTGGCTGACGCCCAGCCTGCCTGCGGGGCACCGACCACGGCGTACACGAGCAGCAGCATCCCGGCGGTCACCGTGACGGCACCAGGGATGTCGAAGCGGCGTCCTTGGCGCTCCGGCCTGGGACTGCGCGGGATGAACGGCACCGCCGCGGCGAGTACAGCGACCGCCACCGGAGCGGGCAGCAGCAGCGTCAGCCGCCAGTTCACCTCGGTGAGCAGGCCGGACAGCACGAGCCCGAGCGAGAAGCCGCCGGCGCCGAAGGCCGAGTAGATACTGAGCGCGCGGTTGCGCGCCGGCCCCTCGGTAAACGTGGTCGTGATGATGGACAGGCCGGCCGGGGCGGTGAAGGCCGCGGCCACGCCCTTGACGAACCTGGCCGCGATCAGCAGGCCCGCGCTGCTGACCAGGCCGCCGAACAGCGATGCGACGGCGAACACCGCGAGCGCGGCGAGGAACACCCTGCGTCGGCCGAGGAGGTCGGCGGCGCGGCCGCCGAGCAGCAGCAGCCCTCCATAGCCGAGAACGTACCCGCTGACCACCCACTGCAGGGAGGAGGTGTTCAGGCCGAGATCGGCGCGGATGGACGGAAGGGCGACGCCGACCATGGAGACGTCGAGCGCGTCGAGGAACAGCGCGCCGCAGAGCACCACCAGTATTCCCCACAGGCGCGGACTCCAGCGCTGGGCAGGGGCGGGTGTGATCAGTGCAGAGGTCATGGACAGAAATATATGCATGTACAAGCACTACATGCAAGTGCATTTAATGTATTTGCATGTAGCTCGGGAAGACGCTATGATGCGCCCGTGGACGCAGTGCAGTCCCAGAGCGGCGGGCAGTCCTGGAGCAGCGGACAGCCCGGGGAAGCCGACGGGCCGGAGCCCGTGGTGACCGCCTGGCGGAGGCTCGCCGCCCGCCACGCGGCGGTGTGCGCCGCGCTCGAACGCGAGCTCGGCGACCGGCATGGGCTCGGCGTCAGCGATTTCGAAGTGCTCGACCGGCTGGCCGAGAGCGCGGAGCACAAGTTCCGCGCACAGGAGCTCGCCGACGCCGTGCACCTGAGCCAGAGCGCGCTGTCCCGCCTCATCGGCCGCCTCGAGCTGCACGGGCTGGTGGAACGCTGCCTGTGCGACCTGGACAGGCGCGGAATCTACGTGACCCTCACCGACGCGGGCCGGAAGCGGCATGCTGAGGCTCTCCCCACCCAGCGGGCCGTGCTCACCACCAGGCTCCCCGGCGAGAACGCCGTGCCCGGCGGCTGATCCGCCAGTGACGTAGCGGCGAGGCATGCGTATCCTCCTCGTGTCCGCGGACACGAGGAGGATACTGCCATGACACGTCCCGTCCCTGACGACGCCCTCCTCGCCTCGCCGGAGCTCACCGAGGTAAGCGACGGCGTATACGCGTACCTCCAGCCGGACGGCAGCTGGTTCATCAACAACACAGGGTTCCTGGCGGCCAGGCAGGGCGTCATCAGCATCGACGCCTGTTCGACCCAGCGGCGCACGCGCGCGTACCTGGACGCGATCTCGGCCGTCACTCCCCAGCCGGTCCGTACCCTTGTGAACACCCACCATCACGGCGACCACACCCACGGCAACTACCTGATGCGCGGCGCGACCATCGTCGGCCACGCGCGGTGCCGCGACGAGGTGCTCGCTCTCGGCCTGGTCGGCAACACGGGCCTGTGGACCGACGTCGAGTGGGGCGATCTGGAACTGGCTCCGCCGTTTCTCACCTACGACACCGGCATCACGCTGTGGGCCGACGACCTGCGTTGCGATGTGCGCTACGTGGGCACCCCGGCGCACACCACCAACGACTCGATCATCTACATACCTGACCGCTCCGTGCTGTTCGCCGGGGACCTCCTGTTCAACGGCGGGACTCCGTTCGCGCTGATGGGCTCGGTAAGCGGCTGGATCGAGGTGCTCGAGCAGGTGGTGCGCCCCCTCGGGGCCCGGACGATCATTCCTGGCCACGGCCGCGTCGGCGGCCCGGAGATGATCAACGACGTCCTCGGCTACCTGCGCTTCGTGCGGGACCTCGCGCGGCAGGCCAGGGCCGCGGGACTCTCCCCGCTCGATGCGGCGCGGCAGGCCGATCTGGGCGGCTACGCCGGCCTGCTCGACGCCGAACGCATCGTCGGCAACCTGCACCGCGCCTACGCCGAACTCGACTGCGACGGCGACGGCGAGCGGGGCGCGACCGTCGATGTCATCACCGCGCTGATGGACATGGTGACCTACAACGGGGGCCGCCCGCTATCCTGCCATGCCTGATGAGGCAAGCGCTGAGAGGAGACGCAGATGCGCTGGTCAACGTACGTTTCCCCGGCCGACTCCGAGCCGCACGCCGGGCTGCTGCACGATGGCGCGGTCCGGGGGCTGCGCGGGCGGGGGACGCTCGCCGGGCTGCTCGGCGATGGCGGGCAGCGCCTGGCCGAGGCAAGGGACCAGGCCATGAGCGATCCGCTAGAAGTGCTGCCGGCATCCGGCGTGCACTTCCTCGCGCCCATCCCCAGGCCGCCCTCGATACGGGACTTCTTCGCCTTCGAAGAGCACGTGCGGACGAACAGCCGGGCCAGAGGGCACGACGTCAACCCCGTCTGGTATGAGATCCCGCTGTTCTACTTCACCAATCCGGCCGCCGTACGCGGGCCCCGCGACGACGTCCCCGTCGCCCCCGGCTCCCGCGCCTTCGATTACGAGCTGGAGATCGCCGCCGTCATCGGCCGGGCCGGGTCGGATCTCGACCCGGCGAACGCCGAAGGGCACATTGCCGGATATATGATCATGTGTGACTGGAGCGCGCGCGATCTGCAGGGACAGGAGATGAAGGGCGGTCTCGGCCCGGCCAAGGGCAAGGACACCGCCACGAGCTTCAGCGCCTTTGTCGTCACCCCCGACGAGCTCGAACCTTACCGGGCGGGAAATTCCTATGACCTGGGAATGACCGCATCCGTCAACGGCAAGCCTTATTCCAGCGGCACGTTCTCGTCCATTTACTGGCGATTCGGCGAACTGCTCGCCTACGCCTCGCGCGGCACCGAGCTGCGCCCAGGCGACATCATCGGCAGCGGTACGGTCGGCACCGGCTGCATACTCGAACTCTCCAATGTGCACGGGCACGATGCCTATCCCTGGCTGCGGCCCGGCGATCAGGTCCGGCTCGAAGTCGATCACCTGGGCGTGATCGATGCCGCCATCGTGCCCGGAGCGCCACTCGCGCCGCTGCGCTGACCGCCCATGGCAGATAAGCAGCTGACTGTCCTAGATGATCCCGAACGGGTACGCCGTGGCAGGGTCCCGTCCGGTATTCCGTAATCCGTGGCGAGACTGCCACGGTGCTGGCCTGGGGGGACAACCCCCAAGACCCCCGCGAGGGCATCCCGTTCGGCAAAAATGCCTGTTGTCTGGCCGCGTGCTGCGCGATGCAGTATGAGTCGCATCTGGACCACAGGCACGCCCCGGTCTAGACCGGTCTAGACCGGGGCGCGGGGAGGCTTGGCTAAGGTAGTCGTTTCGTGTGGATGCCCCGGTAGCGCAGTTCTAGCTACACCAGCGCGGCATCCACACTAATAGTGGCAGCGCTAGGGCGCGGTCTAGACCGGCCTAGACCGCGGTTGCCTGAGGCATTCGTTTCGTGTGGATGCCCCGGTAGCGCAGTTCTGTCAGCAGCTTCCCTTGTGACATCGCTGTCCCGGGCGCCACGGCTCCGCCGGGCGGGCCTGCGTAACTACAGCAGTGGTCCATTCACCGACACCTGACTGCGTGAATGGACCACTGCTGTAGTTCCGGCCGTCCCGATGAAAGGTGCCCTTCATCGGGACGGACGGGTCCTGGCCCGGCAGGCCCCGGCACGTGAAGGTGCCCTTGTGCGGCCCTGGCCGCACCAGCGCGGCATCTCGCGCGATTAGGTGACAGCACTGGCGTGCGGTCTAGCCCGGGTGCGGTCAGGGGCGGCGGGTTCGGATGGTGCGGGCGGCGACTGCGGCGCTTACCCGGCGTGAGGCGAATCCGGTGCCGCAGACGAAGCGCATCAGGGGGCCGAAGGTCACGGCTCCCGCCATGCCGGTGAAGAACATCCCTGGCACGGTGGACTCGAAGGACGCCGAGAGGCGCGGCGAGCCAGCGACGCGGTCCAGCCGGGCCAGCACCTCGGGACTCAGGAAACCGAGCCCCTCCAGGTTTACCCGGTAACCCGTGGCGGCGACAACGTGGTCGATCTTCACGTCGGACTCCCCCCCGCCGGCCGAGGCCACGGCGAGCACTACCTTGTCGCCGCTGGCGCGCGCGTGCCTGATGCGCTGCCCGCCGCGGACCGGGAACTGGCCGACGACCCGGTCCTTCAGCCACCAGGCGCCGAGGGGGCCGAGCACCCTTTTCACCAGGGTCAGCCGGGTGTCCCGCGGAAGATAGCGGAACGCGCCGGGGGCGTGGCTGAAGGGGTACAGCTTCCACGTCGGCCCCAGCGGGGACGCTGGTGTCGGGAGCAGGCTCATCGGCCCGCTGGCCGGCTCCCTGGGCGGGTCGCCGAACCGCACCGCGCCGCGGGCAAGCACCTGCACGCTGGCGCCCGCTTCGTGCAGCAGCGCCGCGTTCTCCAGCGCGGACTGGCCCGCGCCGATCACGGCCACCTCCTGCCCGGCGAAGCCCGACAGGTCGTGGTGCTGCGAGCTGTGCGACACCAGGCCGGCCGGTGCGGGCCCGTCAGGCGCGGCGTCCGCGAGCTCGGGCGGTAGATAGGCGCAGCCGGTCAGCCCGCTCGCGATCACCACCGAGGCCGTCTCGATGTCCTCGCCGGACCCGAGCGTGACGCGAAACCGGCGGTTGTCCCCGCCAGCCAGGTCGAGCTGGCACACCTGCCCGGACTCGACGCCGGGGACGAGTCGCTCGGCGAACCACTCGCCGTAGCGGATGAACAGGTCGACGGGCACCACCTGGTCCTCGCGCAACACCGGAACCCCGGAGTGCGCGCAGAAGTCGGCAAGCGCGTAACCGGGCGCGGGTGCCGAGATGCTGGACGCCTTCGGCGTCGACTTGAGGCACATGCCGACGGGCATGTGGTGACGCCAGCTGGTCATCACCTCGCCGAAGATCCGTACCGGGATGCCCCTGGCGCGCAGATGCGCCGCGGCCGACAGACCGTAGGGCCCGGCTCCGATGACGACGGCAGGCGCCTGAGAAGAGGAGGCGGTCATTGAGCACCATCCTTTAGCTGTGCGTTCCTCGTTTGCTGCGTTGCTTTCCGCGTTCCTCGCTCGCGGTCCTGCGCCGAGGGCTCGCCGGCAGGCCCGGCCCGGCTCGCGGGGAGTATTGGGGGGTCGTCCCCCCGGGCTGGTGCCGCGGGGGGTATTGGGGGGTTGTCCCCCCGGGCGGGCACAGCCCGTTGCGGCGACCGCCCCGCTTTCCGGCGCATCGCGCGTGATCGCCGCAGGTTCATGAGATGGGCCGCCACCGGCTTCGCGACGCGTGCCGACATGGCAAGCGACGGGAGCGGATCGTCCAGCGCCAGCCAGGCGAGCTCAGTCGACGTCGCCCTGGCCGGTCTGGCGGGGGTGGAATAGGCGCTGCGCCGGTACGCAAGGCGGGCTGGCAGGTCAATGTTCTCGACGATCATCCTGCGCCCGTCGCGCTGACGGCCTGCGGGCACCGGGCTGCCGGTGAGGTCGAGGTAAAGCGCACGCACGACGTCGACGCCCGCCGCGGTCTCGAAGAGCCGGAATTGGGCACCGACCCGCGGGTTGAAGTCCACCAGCTTGTACTGGCCGTCGCGCCGGTCGAGCCGCCAGTCCAGATCGGCGATCCCGCGGAAGCCGATCTGCTTGCAGAATCGCTCCGCCGTCTCCGCCAGGCCAGGGTTGGGCACCACGTAGGCGCAGGCGGTCATTCCGGCGCGCGGCGGCCAGGAGCGTACTTTGAGCCCGGTGAATGTCACGACGCAGTTCGCGTCGGCGTCGCTGTACAGGTGCACGATCCAGTCTTCTGCGTGTTCTTCCGGGATGTAGTCCTGCAGGATCACGCTGGGCGCCTCCCCCCAGCCGCCGGCCAGCGCCATCAATTCCTCGGCGCTGTGCAGCACCATGGTGCCCGGCACCACGGGGGCGCTTCTCCTGACCCAGGCTTCCCTGTTCTTCGCCACGACGGGGAAAGTGGCCCGCCCGGCGAAAGCGGCGAGCTCTCCTGCCGTGGCGGGGAACGCGGAGGCCGGTGCGGGCACACTGTGGGCGCGGCAGAGTTCGTAGAGTCCCTGCTTGCTTGCCAGCTTCCTTGGCAGGCCCGGCGGCACGTGCGGGAACAGGAAGCACTCAGAGAGTTCGTCGGCGTGCTCCGCGATCAGGACCGCTGCCTCCTCGTCGGTAGGTACGACGACCGCGCGCCGGTCCAGCCGGCGCCCGATGGCGAGCAGCCCCTCAGCGAGCCGCCGCGGATCCTCGCGGCCCGTGGTCGGCCACACGAACGGGTTCTTGCAGTACCGTGACACTGCCGCAGGCGTGAGCCGGTCTTCGGTGATGGCATAGACGGGAACGCCGAAGCGGCCGAGCGTCCTGATCACGCCAACCCCGCCGTGATGGAGGGGGTACTGGCCGATCTTTACGAGCAGCGCGGGGACCCGGCGATCGGCCGCCTTCGCGGGCCTAAGCATGCGCCGTAAATCCTCACCGGGCGGTTTCCCCAGCGGTGCGGCAAAACGGACACGCCATCGAGCTCCTTTGTTATTCATCCCCGACCCCAGGCTATCTGGATATGAAATTCGCATATCGGGCACGGCGCGAGTGGACAAGGAACTGCCTGAGGACTGGGCGACGCCCACGGCCGCGAGAGCCCGCTCCATTGCGACCAGCAATTCCGGCCGACCGTTATTCGCCGGTCCGTCGGTAGTCCCCGCCTCGCCACTGGTGACGTGCCCTGTGACCTGGGAAAACCCTACACGGATTAGTTTCGTTCCGCAATACGTCCCTGGTTAAGCTGATATTTCCCCATAAGGAGCTTTATTCAGAACGGCTTCGCAGTTACGACTCCCTTGCGGGGGATCCCGGGGGCCGTCCCCCGGGGGTATGCCCTTGCGGGGGATCCCGGGGGATCCCGGGGGCCGTCCCCCGGGGGTATGCCCTTGCGGGGGATCCCGGGGGATCCCGGGGGATCCCGGGGGCCGTCCCCCGGGGGTATGCCTTGCGGGGGATCCCGGGGGTCGTCCTCCGGGGCTAGCATTGCCCCGGCCTGCGCCGGTGCGACCGGCAGCGTTGGTTCTGAAATAACGCTCAAGGGAATAATGTATCGACGAGCTGGATGGGAACCATCAGGGATCCTTTCCCTCGACCGGTCACGACAGCACGATGAAGCGCTCGATGACGACGACGAGCAAGAGCATCAGCAACGGGAGCGAAGCCAGCGTGAGCGGCCGTATGAGCCGGCGCGGGGCGCCAAGGCACACCCGGATGAACTCCCGCGCCACGAGCACGAGAAGGAGGAGCCCGAGAACGACGAGGCCGACAGGCGTCCAGAATGTCGCGCGGACCGGGGAGCCGGCGGCGCTGACATTCAGCGGCTGTCTGGCCGTTCCCGGTGGCCAGCTCAGGGTGTAAATGACGGCGTCCCCGTTGGCGAAGACCGTCCGCACCCCGGCTGCCGCGCCCATGTCCGCCCGGAACCGGGCGCTCCAGCCGGAAGGGAAGCTCGCTTCCTGCTGGAGATAGGTTTCCTGGGTGCTCGTGGTCATCAGGTAGCTGCCCGGGCCCAGGGCGCGAAGGGTGGCGACGAGCCCGGCGACGCTGGCCGGGTCACGGGGCGCCAGCGTGGGAATGAAGTCGATCTTCTCGATATCCCGGGACTCCCACGGCATCTGCGGGGTGTTGTCGGATACCGGCTCGGGGCTCAGCCACACCAGCCTGGCACCAGCGCTGTCGTGCGCGTACAGGTAGTCGAAGGCGGTCAGCTCACCGCTCGGGATCCGCTCGAACGCCTCGTTGCCGTACCGCGCCACGAAGAACGCGGGGACGAGCACGAGAGCGCAGATCGCTACGGCAGGCAGCGAGCGCCAGGCGCGGCGCCCCGGCTGCGGCGCGGGGAAGAACAGGTATGCGGCGAGCAGGGATGCTGCGGGCAATGCGAAAAGGTAGATGCGCAGCGAGATCTCGCCGCCGTAGCTCTGCAGCCCGAGCGACAGGAACGGCGCGCAGGTGAGCACGAGGACGGCGCGGTCATCGACCACCCAGTGCCTGCGCCGCAGCAACCGGCCGGTGCGAAGGAGAAGTGCCGCCCGCCTTCGGGCCCGATACACGGCCCGTGACGCTGCTGGTTATGTTGGCGCCCAGATGCCCGATGCCGCCGAAGATGTCCGACAGGTGGCCCGACCAGTAGCCCACGGCCGCGAAGCTGACCCAGCCGACCAGGATCACGCCGAGCAGCACGGGCAGTCCCGTGAGCCGGCAGCGGCGAGCGGCGACCAGGCCCGCGCAGGCAGTCACCATGAAGAACGGCGTGAGCTGGTGGCTGGCCGTCGAGATCACGAAGATGCCGATGAGCAGCGTAAGGAGCATCGCCCGCGTGGCGCCGCCGACCGGCCTGGACGGCAGCTCGCCCGGCACGAGCAGGCTGAATGCGTCGCGCCAGCGCCGGCGAATCGCCCGGCCGAGGCCAGCGGCATTGCCCGCGGGCCCGGCCGCCCGCCCGTCCGGCGCCCGCCCGTCCGGCGCCCGCCCGTCCGGCGCCCGCGCGCCCCGCGGCACTCGGCCGAACCAGGTCAGCAGGATCGCGACGAACACGAGATAGAGCAGGAAGTTGAAGGCCTGCGGCGAGAAGTAATCCTGGCCGACCCAGTTGCCCGCGGAGAAAAGGAATGCAGCGAACCACCGCGCGCGCCAGGTGGCGCGCAGGTTGCGCATGATGAGGAACAGCGGCAGCAGGCACAACAGGTCGATGAGGACTGGCCAGAACCGCAGTACGGGGATGAGGTCGTGGTTGCCGGCCACGCCCTGCAGGAAGGCGACGAGCGCGAAGAATCCGGGCCAGCTGAAGTAGGCGCCGACGCCCGGCGCGGAATGCCCGGTCCGGCTGATGTACTCGACGAACCCGGCGATCTGGTAAGCCGTCGCGAACCGCGGCTCGGGCTCGATGATGGCCGTCACCCCGTCCAGGCAGATGACAATGCCGACGAGCATGGCACCGAGAACGGCCGGCCGGGCCCTGGGCAGGCCAAGCGCGAGGACGAACGCGAGGGTCAGCATTCCCACGCCGATGAGCGATGCGGCGGGCAGTACAGAGATCAGCCCGAGGCCGGTCATCCGGCTCAGGCTGACGCCGCGGAGCGGGAGGAAGAACAGCGCCAGTCCGGCTGCCGCGAGCGCGCACAAGGCGGCGACGGGCAGCCAGCCGGGCCGCATGATCCTGATCCGGGACCGGGCGGCGGCGACTTCAGTAACCGGCTCCTCAGGCTGCACAGCCTGCTGCACCACGGGGGTGCTTGCCTGGGGGGGCGACGCTTCGCGCCCCCCAAGACCCCCCGCGGTCACAGTCTCCTGCTCCGGAGAGCCCGCGGATCCCACGCTCAGCGGTTCCACGCTCAACAGATATCGTCCCTCGGGCCTGAGGGGCAAAGGCGCCCGCCGCGCTCCGGCCAGGATGCGGCGCAGGCCGGGGGTGATCATCACGGCGACGATCGCCTGGCTGGCGAGGACCGCCATGGCCGCGCCGACGATGCCCACTAGCCCGGTCAGCCCGAGCGCGAGGCCGAGCACGAGGATACAGCGCACCCCCTGGATGAGCGCGATCAGCGATGTCCTGCTCTGTGCCCGCAGCGCACCCAGGTACACCTCGGTCAGCGCCTTGGGCAGGGCCGCGGCAGCGAGCAATTCGAGGATCCGCGCGCCGTGCTCCGCATAATTCGGGCCGAACAAGCCGAGCGCCCATGGCGAGATGAGCGCGAGCGCGCCGGCGATGGGAACCAGGATCAGCATGATCTTGCGCAGGGCCGCCCGGCAGTTGACCGCGAGCCTGGCGGCGTCGAATGCGCCCTCGACCGTCAGCGATGTCGCCATGTTGACGGCGAAGAGGTCGAGCGTTGACCCGATCATCCATGCCATGTAGAAGTAGGCGTACATGCCCGGGTCAATGCGGAGGGCAACGGTGACAGGAACCAGGGTCGTGGTGGCGAGGACGCAGAGAGCACCGGTGTAGTCCCCGGCGAGGAACCGGCGGATCTGCCTGCCGGTCGGCGGTGCTCGGCGGCTTGTCGCCGCCGCATGTCGCGGCACGAGCCTGCCGAAGATCAGGATGTTGATCAGTGGCAGCGACACGGCGACGGGGAGCATCCACGAGACATAGATGCCTGAGTGCGGGATCGCCACCGCGAGCGACACCAGCAAGACGATCTTGACGATGCCGAACAGCCCGTTCTCGAACGGGATCCAGATCGCGCTCCGCAGTCCGGTGAGGACACCGTCCTGCAGCGTGAAGATGCTCCAGGTGACCACGCAGGCGATGAAGATCAGCCCGGTGGCGGACCCCGCGAGTTCGGCGTACGACGATCCCCAGTGCCTGACGGTGAGCAGGAACGGGATCGCGACGACTACGGACGCGACGCAGCTGCCCGCGTAGGCACGGATGATGAACGCGGCCGTGCGCCGGCCCGATTGCGGGATGAACCGGGTGAGCGCGCCGGTGAGGTTGAGCGCGGTGAACCCCGCGAGCAGGTTCATGGCCGTGTACGCGGCCGATGCCCGCCCGACGTCGGCGACCGCGTAGTGACGCGCGGCGAGCAGCCAGTAGGTGACTCCGAGCAGGCCTGTTACCCCGGTGTTGACCATCAGCGCATAGGCGTTACGGAACAGCGGGTCGCCGAGGTGATCACGCAGTCTTAGATAATTCCGAACGAGAGCGGGGTGGCGCTGATCACGAACGGCCGGCGGACGGCGGGGCGCTTCCGGATAGAGCGCCACCTCCTGGCCTGGCGGCGCGTCAGCATGCCGCACGTCCAGCTGCCCCACGTCCAGCTGCGACGGGCCGGCCCCGGCCGGACGGGACCGGGGGCCCTGCCCAGCGGGCGGCCCCGGATCCCCCGGCGTGCCGCCGAGCGTCGTCGTCCTATGTCCCACGTGTCCCACGCGAGGCACCACTGAGCAAGGCCCGCGCGCGCCGCACCGTCGCCCAGCCCTTGGTCAGGGAGTGGTCCTTGAGGAAGAGCGCCGGCAGGCCCTGTCCGCGCACGATCCGGCCGAAGGCATCCAGCCGGGTCGATCGCCTGATGGTCAGCCGGGGCAGTGCCAGCGGGTCACGTTCCTGGCTGGCGATCACGTTGCCGACCGCGCAGGCGTACGCATAGCCGGCTTCGCCCACGGCGTGCCTGACCCGCGCGTTCGAGTAGCCGAACGGGTACGCGAGGCCGGGTACGGCGCGGCCGAGCCGGTCTTCGAGCAGGATCTTGCTGTCGCGAAGCTCACCGCGGATGTCCCAGGCGGCCAGCTGGTCGAGCTGGGGATGCCGGTGGCTATGCGCGGCGATCTCCACGCCCGCGTCTGCCGCCTCGCGGATCTGGCTCCAGGTGAGCATCCGGCCGGGCCTGCGCCCGGCCGAGCGCGGCCCGGCGTCGTGGATCCAGCCTGTCGTCACGAACAGCGTGGCGGTGAAGCCGTACTGCCGCAGCAGCGGAAGCGCCTCGCCGTGAAAATCGGCGAACCCGTCGTCGAATGTGAGCACGACCGGCCGCTCAGGCAGCCGGCCGCCGTCAGCGAGCGTGCTGGCGACCGCGGACGCGGTGAGCGTGACGAAGCCCCCCGCGTGCAGGTGCGCGAGCTGCGCGGCAAAGGCGCCGGGCGGCACCGCCAGCCGGCTGGCGGTGGCCGGCTGGGCCGCGATCTCGTGGTACATCAAGATCGGCACCACTGGCGTCACCCCTGGCGGCATCTGCCCCATCAGCCCCGCCTCGGCCGCAGCCGGGCCGGCCGGGCGCGGCCGGCCAGAGCGCCGGCCGAGTATCCCGCCGTTGTTGCCGCGAGACCCGCGATGATGGCCCCCGCGCGGCCGAGGCCGCCGGTGCGGCCTCGCAGCGCGTCGGCCACGCCGCGGGCTATACCGAGCGGCAGCGTCCTCGTGGTGTAGCGGCGCTCGCTCGACAGCCCGTCGCTGGCGCCGACACTGCGGGTGACCATCGCCTTCGACAGTCCCTCCGCATAGCACCGGGCGCGGAAGTACGAGAACCGGGAGCGTTCCGCGGGCACCCGGTGCCAGATCACCGCGCGGTCGTCGAAGAGAAGCACCGAGCCGGGATGGCGCTGGGCGAGCCGGATGCAGAACTCGGTCTCCTCGCAGCCGAGCGGCCGCTTGTCGTGGGACCGCCCGATGCCGCTGCGGAAGCCCCCGACGGTCTCGAAGACCTCCCGCCTGAACGACGCGTTGCCGCCAAGCAGATTACGGACGGGCGCACGCGATGTCGGCATGCCTACGTACGTGCATCCGACGACCCAGTCGAATTCCCCGGGAAACCATGACGGCCGCCGCGTGTCCCACGACGGGAGTGTCAGGCCGCCGACACCGACGACGCCCGGGTCGGCGTAGGAGTCAGCGAAGAACTTCAGCCAGCTGGGATCCGCGACAGCGTCGTCATCGAGGAACGCCACGATCTCGCCGCGCGCCATGGAGACGCCGGTGTTCTTGCCTCCGGAGAGCCCGCGTTCTTCGCGATTCTCCACCACGACAATGTCCGGCAGCGCGTATCTCAGCCGCTCGTAAAGAACCGGATTGTGGTCGACCACAAGGATCGTCTCGTATGCCGCGAGGCTCTGGTCCCGCACGGATGCGACAGCCGCGAGCGTGTCATCCCACCGCTGCTCCGTGTGCGCGCAGATGACAACGGAAACCCTGGGGTAATGGGATGTAGCCGCCCCCGTCCCGTCGTCCGCCGGTAGCTGCCGCCCTGCGCCAGGCCGCCGCCTGGATGGCCCGCTCATGCGATCTCCTGATCGGCCTGTGCGGTCGCCGGGGCTGCGGCTATTTCGAGAAACGGATTCAGGGCGGGTTCCTGGCGAGTTCCCCGCCGGGACTGGCGCTGGCCGATGCGCGGCCGCTCCCGGACGATCACGTTGAGGATCCGCAAGCCGTCCCTGATCGCCCTGAGGTTGCTCACCCCGTGCAGGCGCTGCCGTTCGTGGCTGGGGATCTCCTGTATCCGGAGCCCGGCCTTGGCCGCACGGATGTTCATCAGAGTTTCCACCTCGAACCCAGCGCAGTCGACCGCCATGGCGCTGAGGTGCCGCGCCCAGAACGCGTTGTAGCCGTAGCACAGGTCCGAGTAGTGCGTACCGAACATCCGGTTGACCAGCACGTTGAGCAGCTTGTTTCCGTACCGGCGTACCGCCGTGATGTCGTCGCTGTGGCCGCCGCTAGCGAACCGCGAGCCCTTGGCGAAGTCCGCCCCCGCCACCAGGGCGCTGACGAACTGGACGATCTCTCGCCCGTCAGTGGAGCCGTCTCCGTCGATCGCGACGATGATGTCCCCGCTGCACGCGGCGAACCCGGCAAGCAGCGCGTCTCCCTTCCCCGCGCCGCGCTGCATCACGACCTTGACGTCCGGATAGAGCCGCCGTGCGACGGCGACCGTGTCGTCCGTGGAGTGTCCGTCTACCAGCACGATCTCGTCTACCCAGCCGGGCAGTGTGGCGAAAACGTGCGGCAGGTTAGCGGCCTCGTTCATCGTCGGTATGACGACGCTGACGCTCGGCGTGATCGCGAGCGCGGCAGAGATGGGCCGATATCGAAACGTCCTGTCAGGCGGGCCCGAACGACCCGCGTACGTGGTCAGGCCCGGCAGGCCGACTCCTCGAGAGTCCGATCTCGCCGATAGCCCCTGAGAATCTGGCAGTTCTTGTAGACCCATTGACCTCCGTGTCCCTCCAGGGTCCCCACCCCCCTCACGGCCTCATCTGTCCTGAGACCATGCCATGGCAATAGATCTAGCCTCGCCCTCCCTGAGGCCGCGCCATGGCAAACGATACTTAAGTATGACATGTGGGCGCATCCGTCACAACGGTAAAACCGCGCATCTTTTGGATATTTTTGCCCACTTTATGCTTCTTCGCAGTGACCTATGCGCAGCCTAAAAGAAAGGACCCCGATTTTCTCAGATCCCCGCGCAACAAAGGTTTGCAGGATTAGCTAAGCAGTTCACCAAGGTGGCTCCCTGGCGTCGGGGCAGGCACAAACCCAGGCAGAGGGTCGACGCGCGAGGCCTCGGGCAGGTTTACCGTTCCGGCGCGCGAGATATGTCACCGCTCCCGCGCGGCCCGGCCGCTGTCCGCCCGCCGGCGCCCGGGCCGCGCGGCCTCGTGGCTCAGTCGGTCGGATCATCGACATCCTCATCTTCCGCCTGCGCCGGCGCGCCGGTGTCCGTCGGTTCCGGTTCCGGCGCGCTTGTCGCCGTCGGCACCTGCGCTGGCGGATCGTCAGCAGCCTGACTGGCCGGCGCCTCTCCAGGCGGTGCGGCGAATACCCCCGCGGGGGGGCCTGGGGGCGTTAGGCGCTGGATCGCCGCACGCCACGGCGTCAGGCGCCGACGCAGCGCCACGCGGACGGGCGGCAGCGCAGCCGCCATGAACACCACCGTGATCGCGACGACCACGGCAAGGCCAGCGCGAGGCGACCAGGTACCCGTCGCCAGCATCAGCTCGGCGACGAGGAAGTTGATGACGACGGACGCGGTGCCCGCGACCACGATCCTGGCCAGCGTATCGAGGTGGCGCAGCGATCCCGCCACGGCTACAGCCGGCGCGAGCGCGAGAAACAACAGCACGAGAGGCGCCCGCAGCGGCGTACGGACACCCGCAAGCGCCAGCACCACGCCCGCGGCACCCGCGGCGACGCCCGCCCAGACCAGCCACCGTGTCGACGACACGGTTTCAGACTCCACTCAATCCCCACCCTGACACAACCACAGGCCGGCCCCAACGCCGACGGCTGCGATCGTTTGCATCACAGTACACCACTCACGTCACACGAATGGCCTCACGGCACAGTGCGGCGAGCCGATCGTGACCCGGTGATCACCAGAAGCATACATTCGCGCTTGCCGCCTGGGGTGGCTTTCCGTTGACGCGAGCGTGGCCGGCGTGCCACCGGTGTTCGTGAACTGACACCGGCGGCACGCGGATGCGGCGTTGAGCGCGATGGGGGGCGGCGGGCAGCCGCCGCTCCCCCGGGCGGCTCAGCCGACGTGTCCGGCCGGGGCGGGCGCGGCGGCGGGAGAGCGGAGGGCGCGCTGGTATTCCGCGTCGATGATCTCGTGAAAGCGCCGTTCCCGGCGGGACGAGACCGCGCGCTGGCGCAGCTCGCGGCCGGTGGCCCAGAAACGCTGCCCGGCCTCGCCGGACAGCAGGATGTAGGCGGCCTCGCGCAGGTGCTGCTCGCTGATCGTCCTCAGCTCGAAGGCCATCTGGAACTGCGAGATGATCAGGTTGACGTACATGTGCTCACGCTGGGCGTCGGGGTCATCGGAGGCGAAGAACGGCCCCCATGCGCTCCGGTAGAGCGGGTCGTCCATCGCCATCCGCAGTAGCTCGGTGTGAATGGCCCGCAGCGCCTGTTCCCCGCTTGCCCTGGCGTCGCGTTCCTGCCGGATTAACGAGACGGCGACGCCACCGAGCGCGACGCCTAACATCAGCGCGGACCTCACGCCATAGGCTAGGCCGACCCGGCGGGCAGGGCACGCGGGTCCGGTTGCGGCGCCGGGGGTATGCGCATTGCTCATGAGTCACCTTCGGTTCTGCACGGGGGCGGGAGGAGCGTGATCTCGCGGTCGGAGCAGGCCAGCAGGTCCTTGCCCTTGTCATACAGCTCGGCTAATTCCTGTCGGCAGGCGGCGATCACGCCGGGATCATCGATGCGGCGGGGCGCGGCTCTGGGCACCTGTCTCATCGTAGAGAACTTCGCGATCCGGCCGGAGTGCGGCCAGCATCTTCCACGTAGCACGCCGCGTCGAGGTCCGGCCCAGGAGTTTCGCGCGCCTGCTCGGGCATCACGTCGTGCACCTTCTCAAAGTGTCGGAGGTTCCGGGCTTTGACCACGATCGACATGCTGCGCGGGAACACAGTCATCTGGGTAGACGACCCTTCCCAGCTCAAATGAGGGTAATTTTCCTTCTCCGTGCGGTTTCCTTGGTGAGCAAGTCTGGCACGGGGCAAACGACCCGACAATGGATATCGCGATACGTGGCACGTTGCACTGAAAAGAGAGAATAGCGGCTTTTCTAGGCTCGGCATGGTGTATCGCGCGAGATGCCACGGTAGTGCAGCTCCAGCGACACCAGCCCGGTATCCACACGGTTGGGGTTGGTCGTGGCGGAGTGGGTCGCGGTGGGTGCTTTGTATAGATGCCGCTGTATTTACGTGGCCGGGACAGCACCCAGGGCAGATTCACCCGGGTTTGCGGGCTGGGCTGGCGTCGCGGTGGCGGGAGACCGGAGGGCACGCTGGTATTCCTCGTCCATGATCTCGTGGAAGCGCCGGTCCCGGCGGGTGTCGGACGTGCGCAGGCGCAGCTCGCGCGCACCGATCCAGAAGCGCTGCCCAGCCTCGCCGGACAGCAGGATGTAGGCGCTCTCGCGCAGGTGCTTCTCGCTGACCGCCTTCAGCTCGTAGTTCACCTGGAACCAGGAGATGATCAGATTGACGTATATCTGCTCGCGCTGGATGTCGGGATCATCGGTATCGAAGTTCGGACCCCAGGCGTGACGGTAGAGCGGGTCGTCCATCGCCATCCGCAGCAACTCGGTATGGATGGCCCGCAGGCCCTGTTCCCGGCTCGCCCTGGCGTCGCGTTCCTGCCGGATCAGCGAGATAGTGACGCCAGCGAGCGCGACACCGGCCAGCAGCGCAGACCCCGTGCCTTTCGCCAGGTGGACCTGGCTAGCAGAGCGTGCCGGGGCGGGTCCCGCGGCGGTACCGAGGGTACGCATGTTGATCATGATTCACCTACGGACTGCACGGGGGCGGGGAGGGGCGCGATCTCGCGGTCGAAGTAGGTCAGCAAATCCTCGCCCTTGTCATACAGCTCGGCCATTTCTCGCCGGCAAGCGGCGATCACATCGGCATCGTCGATCCGCCGTCCGCCGCTGTGAAGGCCTGTATCGTCGTAAAGCACCTCGTACAGCGTCTCCGTGCCCAGGATGACCACTTCGGGGAGTGGCCGACGGGCTTCGAGATGAGCAATGGCATCAGCCGGAACTACCCTGATCTGCTCGCCCATCTCCTCAGCGCGTCGCCGCAGGGAATGCATCTCCCACTGAAGGTAAGCAGTCACCGGGTGCTCGACGATGCGCACGCGCCTGCGCATGAAGCTCAGGTCCTGCTCATGCGCCCGGATGTCGGCGCTGCCGGTCCCCAGTAGCCGCAGGGCGCGATCCCAGTCGCCCTCGGTCATGGCGACCCAGCTCGGTGACTCGGGCTGGCGGAAGTCCTGGATGCGTTCCAGCTTCCAGAACACGTCGGTGATCCGGTGGTAGTACGGCCAGCAGTCCGCCAGATAACTCTCTGGATCGAAGCTCTGCCCGGGAATGTCGCGTATCTGCTCAAGCACCGTGGATCTCCTGGTTTGTCACTATGACTACGTCGGATGCATTTTCTTCCCATAGTCGGATCATGCTTGCCTCCACCATGCAGCTATCACATGGACGCTTAGTCTGACACTAAGTGATCGGCCGGACAACTTCCGTCACCGCTATGGATGCGTCACCGGAGGACGGCGGGTATCCCCGTTCGCTGTGATGGGCGGGGCTGGGTGAGGGCCTGGCCCTGGTTGGGTCCGGTCGCAGCTCATCAGGAGCGTTGCCGAGGCCGCGCTCCGTTCGTGCGCTTGCCCCGGGCACGGGCGCGGCCGAGAGCCCGCAAGATCGCGACGGCCCCGGCAGCACCTGCGGCGACCGCGATGAGCCACCGCGCTCCGCGCGCCGGGCGCGTCGGGTGGGCATTGCTCGCGCGGGAGTGTAAGTCCCGGGGTGCATCCGAGGGTGGGTCCGGAGACGGGTTCGCGGGCTCGGCGCGGGGCGCAGTGGCGGGGGAGCGGAGGGCGCGCTGGTACTCCTCGTCCAGGATCTGGTGGAAGCGGCGCTCGCGGCGAGAGGAGGATGTGTGCAGCCGCCGCTCGCGTCCCGCAGCCCAGAAACGCTGTCCCGCTTCGCCGGATAGCAGGTGGTAGGCGCTGTCGCGCAGGAGTCGCTCGCTGTACGTCTTCAGTTCGTAGCTCATCTGGTAATTAGCGATGATCAGGTTGACGTACATGAACTCACGCTGAGCGTCGTGGTCGTCGGAAGCGAAAAATGGTCCCCATGCTCGCCGGTAGAGCGGATCGTCCATCGCCATCCGCAACAGCTCGGTGTGAATAGACCGGAGTGTGTACTGTCGGCTTGCCCTAGCTTCACGTGCCTGCATGAGCAGGGACACGGCAACGCCGAGGAGCGCGATTACTGCCAGGAGCGCGGACGCTGCGCCGTAGGTCTGGCCGATTAGGCTCAGCTGTGTCCAGTCCGTCGCGTTTGGCGACAGCAGGTTCAGTGCGAATGGTGACACGGCAACGAGCCCGGAGACGATGACGACCACAAGAAGTAGCAGTGTAGTAATCAGGGCACGCCGTGGCGCGGCATGCGTCAACACGCGCCGGGCCTGGCGCTCGCGCTTGGCCGGCCGTTCCGGCACTGCGGGCACGCACGTCCTTTGTTCGGTCGCCTGCTGCTAGCCTCCGGCCCTGGGTGGCGGGAGGGGTGCGATCACGCGGTCGAAGTAGGCCGTCAGATCCTCGGCCTTGTCGTACAACTCGGCCAGTTCCTGTCGGCAGGCGCTGATCACGTCGGGGTCGTCGATTCGTCGGCCGCCGCGCAGCGTCCCGGTAGTGTCGTAGATCACCTCGTACAGCGACTCAGTGCCCAGGATGAGTAGCTCAGGGAGCGGCTTCTGGGCTTCGAGGTAGCTGACATCCTCGGCGGGAATGACCCTCCCCTGCTCGCCTGCCTGGGCGCGCAGCCGCAAGACATACATCTCCCACTGAAGGTAGGGGGTCACCGGATGCTCGACCACGCGGAGCCGCCTGCGGACGAACCCCTTGGTTCGCTCCTGGTACTCGCGCAGGCCGTCGCGCTTTTCGTCGTGGAGCCGGAGGGCACGGCCCCAGTCGCCCTCGATCATGGCGACCCAGCTCGCATCATCGGGCTCTCGAAAGTCCTGGATGCGCTCCAGCTTCCAGAGCACATCGGTGATCCGGTCGAAGCGCGGCCAGAAATCCGCCAGGTAGCCTGCTAGGTCGAACTCATGCCCCGGGACGTCACGTACCTGTTCAATCATTGGTTCAAGCATCCGGGATGTCGGGCTTGGCGGCGACTATCATGTTGCGCGGGATCACCACTAGGCGTTCATCAGCGACTATCGAGACCCCCGGCGGCAGCCGGGGCGCGTATGTCGTGGTCAGATCCCGCCCGATCACCGCGACATCGCCGTTGTCAAGCTCCCAGATGTCCGGGCAGCCGGGATCTGTCTGAGTGTCGCCCAGTTCGAGGGCCGACTTGCCTAGACGTCGCCGGAAACCGGCGGACGGGTCGGCTTCCCATGGTCGTGCCATGATCGTTGCCCTTCAATATGCAGTCGTCTCAACGCCCAAGTCTGACACTGCGTGTGCGGGCGGGGTATGACCGTCAGGGTTACCGGCGTGTCACGCTGAGGCGAGGGTCCGGCTCGTCTCGGCAGGGTCAGCGGGGTCGTTGATCCGGTCGTCGCCACCTGGCGTCCCCGGTCCCGTCGTAGGGCGCCGAATGTCCCAAAAAGAAGACCCGGCCCACAAGGAGCCGGGTGGTCTACGAGAATTACTATACAGCGTCACCAGCCCTGCGGTCGAACATATCCGCCGGCCGGATCGGCGAGCTGATGCCGCCGGAAGTCACCAGCGTTCAGCTTGCGCCACCAGTGTCGGCCTGCGCCGCTTCCAGCCTCCCCGCGAAGTGCGCCTGCCGTCTGGTTAGGGGAGGGATTGACGACGCCCAGCGGAACAAGCTCGCGCACCTGCTCGACTGGAAACCGCAGGTCAGAGTCGTTGGAGATCACCACGGCGGCGTCGACGTGGCCGTGCAGCGTGTCGAGTAGCAGATGCGACGCAACGTTGACGTCACTGCCCTTTTCCTCGCGGTGGGCTACCGAGACCATGAACTTCGCGTCGTCCACTGGCGTCCCGGAGCCGTCCTGCACCATTACCGGCCACCCGGGATGGACAAGGCGCGGCCGGCCGTTCGGTTCGCGGGTGGCCAGCGGGGCTGTCTTGACCCGGGCAACGTAGTAGCCGTACTCGATGTGGTCTACACTCCCGGCCGCTACCAGGGCTTTGAGGTAGACGTCCTGATCGGCATAACCGGACGGATTCTCTGCCCCGTCCACACGAGCGGTGCAGTAGACGATCCTTTCGAGATACGCGCCCGCCCAGTCGTGCCGCTCGCCGATCAGCGTTTGTGACAGCGCCCTGACATCCAGCCAGCGCCAGCCAGGAGTGCTCCGTCCGCATGAGCTTCGAGCGCCGTAGTACAGATTGTAACCGTCCGCGTACACTCCGATCCGCACCTGCGTACTCTACCGGCCTGGCTGGGCCTTTTGCGGCGAGACCGCCGATTCGGGAAGTCGACGTCAATGGACTCCAGGCCAACTCAGGCCAGGCTGACCAGGCCAAGATCACCAGACTTCACGCTGGCGGTGAAGGTGCGCCAGGCGGCGGGGGGGAAGAGGAGCGTGGGGCCGTCTGGGTTCTTGGAGTCGCGGATGGCCAGGACGCCGGGCAGGTTGTCCGCGACTTCGACGCAGCTGCCGTTCTGCTGGCTGTGGGTGCTTTTGTGCCAAGTAGCGTCGCCGAGCGGGGCAATCTCAACGCAGGCGCCGTTCTGGCCGCTGTGGGTGCTTTTGCGCCATGTGGCGCGGCCGAGGGGGGCGACCTCGACGCAGTTGCCGTGCTGCCCACTGTGCACGCTCCTGCGCCATGCAGCACGGGACAGGTCATAGGCGGTCATTAGCGCGCCTCTTTCTAAGGTCATGACAGCTCTCGGGCTGCTGCATTTAGCATAGCGCCGGTGTCCGCTGGGCTGAGTGCCACGGCGCGCAGGTGATTGAACGCGGTGGTGTATAGCCGGACCTCCTCGGGCTTGTCCACGTACAGGTTGCCGCCGATCGTCTCCATGTAGGCGAGGTCGGGCTCGTGGGGCTCGGGGAAGCCAAGGATCACGAACGGGCCTAGGGTGCCGGGGTGTGCGCCGGCGCCGTAGGGGACGACCTGGATCGTGGTCCTGCCGTCATCGGTGGCTTCGGCCAGTCGTTCGAGCTGGGCGCGCATAGCCGCCGGACCACCAATCACCCGGCGGATGGCGGCCTCGTCCAGGATTGCCCATAGCTGCGGTCGATCTTCGCGAGTGAGCACCTGTTGCCGGGTCATCCTCACCTCGACGAGGCGCTCCACCGCGTCGGATCCGAGTTCAGACGGCCCGCCGCGGATCTGGGCGCGGGCATAGTCCTCGGTCTGCAACAGTCCGGGGATCATGGCCAGCTCGAAGTTCCAGATCGAGCTTGCCTCTGACTCCAGGCCGATGAAGAAGTCGTACCGGTACAGCAGCCAGTTCCGGTAGGAGTACCACCAGCCTTTCTGCTTGGCGTCCTTGGCTAGCTGGATGAGGGCGTCACGGCGCTCCCGTTCGGTAACTCCGTAGAGATCCAGCATGACGCGGACATCGTTCGGGTGCGGGGCGTTGCGGCCGGTCTCCAGGCGCATCACCTTCGTCGCGTGCCAGCTGAGCTGGTCGGCGACCTCGGCCTGGCTGAGGGCGGCGGCGTCGCGGAGCCGCTTCAGCTCGGCCATGAGCTGGCGACGGCGTACGGCTGGACCTGGGCTATTGGACACGGGACCTCCTTGCGCGCGAGTCATGCATAGAACTATAGTGCAGTGACTACCGTGCAGCTATGCACGTAAGGGTCATCCAGTGGATGTCCAAGCGGGAAGCATGCCACCCTCAAGGGGGGGCTGGCAGCGATACGTAGCGTAATGCCTACGGAACGTTATGGAGGCGTGACATGACCACACCATCGGGCAACCCCGGCGGCCTGCGGGAGCAGACCTGGCAGGCGTGCGAGCGGATGCGCGCTGTCGCCGCCGCGCTGGCCGAGCGCGGCATCGAGACCGAGATCACCACCGACTGCGGCGGCGTCGACCTGACGGCCCGGATGCTCTCGGGCGGAGCGCTCGCCGCGGAGGTCACCTACGCCGAGGAGGGGCCGCTCGACTGGCAGTCGTGGGCCAGCCGCGACGACGACCCCGCCCAGATAGCCGATACGATCGCCCGAGGCCTAGCCGCCATCACCCCCCCTCCCACCACCTGACCCCGCGCAAACCGGTAGTGATGAAACCGGGGTTCGCCAACCACCGGTGGTGGTGAAAGCGGGGTTCGCATCCCTTCCTGCGGCTCCGGCTGCGGCCCCGCCCAAAACCGGTGGTGGTGAAACCGGGGTTCGCCGACCACCGGTGGTGGTGAAAGCGGGGTTCGCATCCCTTGCTGCGGTGGCCCCGGGTGAAATGGGGGGCCGGTCAGGACCGTGCCAATCTGGGGATCGTGGCGGTTGGGTGCGGGTCGATCCCGGAACGGCGGGGTCAGCGGGGGTGGACGGCGATGCCGAATAGGCCCTGCTGGTCGGCTGAGGGGGCCACGATGGTCTGGTATTCGGGGTGATCGCGGGCGAAGGTGGCGAAGCCGTCGTGCGTGCTGATGTCGTCGACGAGCATGACCCCGCCCGGTGACATCGCCGTGGCTACCTGATCCATCTCGAACCGCGTGTTGCTCGCGGTGTGCAGGCTGTCGTGGATGAACAGCTCCACGTGGCGCACGTCGCCGACAAGCCTGGGCAGCCGCTGCCTGCTCGCGCCCTCGAGGTAGGACCAGCGCGCGCGGCAGGCGTCGGTGACGGCGGCGCCCGTCTCCGCGTGCAGTTGGTGATTGAAGGGGTGCGGGAGGTCGATGCTCCATAGCCGTCCCCGGTCGCCGCGGCCGAGTGCCTCGAGCACGATCCGGCTCGTCACTCCCCGCGCCACCCCGGTCTCGATGACGACCTCCGGGCGGGTGTGCAGCACGGTGCACCACGCAGCCCGGCCGAGCGAAACGTCCGAGTCGCTGTACCCGCCATAGGTGTGGCGGCCGAAGGCGAGCCCGCGGCCGGCGAGCCTGGCGGCGATGTCGGCGACGAGGGCTTCGAGCCGCTCGCCCTCTGGACACGGCCACGGCGCGCCGAGCAGGCGGTGCAGCCGCTCCTCCCACGACTGGTCTACCGGGTAGGCCACGCCGCGGGTGCGCTGCATGGTGATATGGCCCGGCAACGCCCGAAGGACGCCGACAGGGTCGGTGACGAGCGCCTGAGCTAGCCGCCGGATCGGGACCCGGCCCCCCCTCAGGGCCTTCCAGACCATCTCGTCAGCGTAACAGGCCGTCTAGGAAAATCGGCATAAATCGGGCGCCGGGTCCTTTCTCCCGTCCTGCCCGCACCGCCTAGATTCCGCTGGTCAGGGTCACGCCGCTGCCGATCCTGCGGGCGGTTCCGACGTTGGCCACCTCGTTCCCGCTCGACGCGATGACCAGCTTGTTTTGCCCTCCGTCGAAAGAGCACCCGATGTCGCCCGGCCTGACGCCGACGATGACGTTGCCGGTGACGGACAGGTAGCCGGTGCGATAGTTGGCCTGGGTGACGGCGAGGTAGACGTACGTGGCGCCCGCCGTCTCGCCGTTGTCGTTGAAGACCTTGTTGTTGAAGATCGTCGACCCGACGTCGCCCTGCGCCGTCCCGACGATGCCGTACCAGGTGCCCGAGCGCTGCTTGTCGCCGAAATCCTCGATGTAGTTATTGGAGATCGTCGTCCCGTACAAGGGGCTTGCGTAGATGGCGTCCTGGCTGTCGCCATACACGTGGTTGCCCGAGATGTCCCAGCCGACGGCGTCGTCCAGATGAATCGCGTCCTTCGCCGAGGACTCGACCTGGTTGTCGTCGAGAAATCCGTCGGTGACGGCGCTCGCGCTGTCGCGCACGTCGAACCCGTACTGTCCGCTGTTGCTGATGAAGTTGTTGTCGAACCGGCTGTTGACGCTGGTGTTGGTGATCGCCTCGCCGTTCGCGGCCGTGTTCGTGTCCACGATCCCGGAACCGCCGCAGCCGTTCACGTCGACGTGTTCCACGTCGGCGTGCCAGTTCATGATGATGATCCCGTCGGTGCTGCCGGACCCGTCGCAGGAGACGGTCAGGTCGCGGATCGTGACCGGGTCGCCGGTGGTCGTGGAGTTGCCTGTGTACGCGGCCGAGGCAAGCACGTAGGGCAGGCCGGCATCTTGCACGAGCGTGGTGGCCGCCGTGCCCGCCCCGGTGTATGTCCGGTCGCCCGGCAGCTCGATGCCCTTGGTGAGCAGGCAGGTGCCGCCCTGGATGTTGATGGCAGCCCCGGGAGGGCTCGAGTTGACGGCCATCTGCAGCGTCGCCGCGTCCGACGTCCTGTCGCTGCACGTGACGCTCACGGCTGGGGCCGGGCTGGCAGGGGCCGTGCCGCTGGGGGAGCTGGCCCGCTGTGCGCCAGCCGCCTGAGTCCCCGCCGATGTGCATGACGCCATGACGCCAGACACGGCGGCGATCGTCGCGGCAGCCACGACGAGATGAGCCCGCACTCGTCAACTCCCTCCATGGCGACTGAGGCGCAGCTTACCCAGTGTTTAGCCTGGTGATCGATCTGGTGACCAGGCCGCTCCCCGGGTAGCGCCCCGGTCGCTGAACCGCATCATGCCCGATACTCGTAGTAGCGGGGTCGAGAGGACGCGCTGTGGTCGATGATCCGACGTTCGGTACCGAGCTGCGGCGGTTGCGGGTTGGAGCCGGCCTTTCGCTTACCGGCCTGGCCAGCCTGACTCACTACAGCAAGGGATATCTCAGCAGAGTCGAGACCGGCAGCGTGCCGCCGAATCAGAAGCTGGCGTGGATCTGCGAGTCTGCCCTGCGCGGCGATGGCGCACTGGCCGCGCTGGCGCGCCCGGGCCGCCGCCGCGCGGCTGGCGGGCATCCGGGCCAGGGCAGGAAGCCGCTGTCGGGATTGCCGTATGACACGGCTCACTTCACCGGCCGCGACACCGAGCTCAGGGATCTCATCACCATCCTCTGCCGTGCCGAGGGAAAGCGGGGATCCGTTGTCGTCTGTGCGGTCGACGGCATGGGCGGAGTCGGCAAGACGGCCCTGGCGGTCCATGCGGCGCACCAGCTCGGCGGCCGGTTCCCCGACGGATGCCTGTTCCTCGATCTGCACGGCTACACGGGCGCCGTTCCGCCGGTGGCGCCCGCCGACGCACTGGATCGCCTGCTTCGCCGGATCGGCGTCACGGGTGACCAGATCCCCGCGCACGTCGACGAGCGCGCTGCCCTCTACCGCGACCGTCTCGCGGGCAAGAGCATGATCATCGTCTTGGACAACGCACGCAGCGCTGAGCAGGTCCGCCCGCTGCTGCCAGGCACATCGGACTGCAGGGTGCTCGTGACCAGCCGCAGCCGGCTCACGGCACTCGATGACGCGTGCCACCTGACCCTGGGCACCCTGCCCATCGCCGATGCGACGACCTTGTTCCAGTCGGTCGCCGGCGCGGCAGGGCAGGCCGGGGAAGAGACCATCAAGCGGATCGTCCGATCGTGCGGGCACCTGCCGCTTGCCATCCGCATCGCTGCCGCCCGGTATCGTCACAACAGCGCGCGCACGCTCGAAGACCTCGATGAGCGCCTTGCCGACTCCCGCGCACGCCTGGACGAACTGCAGGATGGCGAGCGCAGCGTCGCTGCCGCGTTCACCGTTTCCTATGAGAGCCTGCCTGAGCGGCTGCGGCGCATGTTCGTCCTGCTCGGCTGTCACCCGGGCACGGACTGGGACTCATTCGCGGCTGCCGCTCTGGTCGGCACGGGGGTGCGCGCGGTGGAACGAGACCTCGACCTGCTGCTCGGCGCGAACCTGGTGGTCCAGTACTGCCGCGGCCGCTATCGCCTGCACGACCTGCTGAGCGCATACGCGCGGCAGACCTGGCCAGCGGAGATCCCCGGTCAGGAATGCCGCGCCGCTGTCCGCCGCCTGCTCGCCTTCTACCTGTACACGGCGGATAAGGCGGACAGGCTCATTACCCCGCACCGGTACCGCATTCCGCTCGGCATCGAAGACCGGCCGGCCGCTGTCCCCGTCCTGTCGGAGTACCAGGACGCGCTGACGTGGCTCACCGGCGAGCGGGCGAATGTGATGGCGGTGTGCAGGGTCGCCGCCGAGCACGGATTCGACTCCCTGTGCTGGCAGCTCGCTTATACCATGCGAGGCATCTTCTTTCTCACCAGGCAGTGGGATGAGTGGATCCAGGCCCATGCGCTCGCGCTGGCGTGCGCGCGTCGCGCGGGGGACCGCCGGGCCGAGGCGATGACGCTCAGCAATCTGGGTCTCGCTCTCCTGGAACGGGGCGATCTCGACGACGCGGAGGGAGCATTACAGGGACGCTCTGACGCTGTTCAGGGAACTCGGCGACGAGTATGGCGAGAGTAGTGCTCTTGCCAATCACGCCGGAGTCCTTTATTACCGGGGGAATTATCATACCGCCCTGGCGGAGAACGAGCAGGCCTTCGCATTCTTCGAGCGCAGTGGTACACGCCCGCGCCGCCGACGAGGTCTGGTCCCGCCTGGCCATTCTCGATTGCGGCCTCAGGATCCCGGGCCGCCGCCGGTTGTAGACCGCGCGGACCGCGCCCTCCACCCGCGTCCTTGATCACCCGGTAGACGCGTTCTTTGCGGTAGCGCAGCGGGGTTTCCTGTTTCCAATCGCATTGGGAAACAGGAAACCTCTTCCGGCGTGTCAGGGAGCCTGGCAGCTTCGGACACGAGCGGATTTACCGCGGGGCAGCCAGCCCCTTTCAATGCCGATACCAGCGAGGACGAGGAAGCCATGACAACTGTGCGGGACCAGACCGTAAGGCCGCTGGGCAAGAGTGACGAGCTGTTCGCCGCCCGGACCATCGATTCCACCCTGCTTTGCCGGACAGATCTGGCGGATCTCATGAGTGGTGTGGTCGCGGCAGTGCGAGTGCGTCAGTTCCTGTCCGCCGAGCTATGCCAGGCGGCGATGGCGCGACTCAATAGCGGTGACCTTCCGATGGAGGCTTACGACCAGGAAAGGGTCGATCCCCCGATAGCGCGCTTCGGGCCGGTGATAAACGATTTTAATGACGACAGGGGGCTGCGCGGTGAGTACTGGGCACGCGCCTGCCGCGCACGTGAGGCATGGCAGGCGGTGATGGCGAGCGCGGATCCTGTCGCCGCGTCAATCGCCCAGCTAGCGCGGGTCTGGTCCGGTCCTATCCGTCCCGCGCGCGTCGGCGGCAGGACACTGTTCGCTGGTGCCGTGCGGGAGATCAATGAAGGGGCGCTCATCCATTACGACGACGTGCGCCGCGAGTACGGGCCCGGGCTGTTCGACGAAGGGACGCCCGTCGTGCAGCTCGCCTTCAATGCCTGGATATCGATCCCGCGGCGCGGCGGCACCACGAGGATCTGGCGGCGCCGGTGGAATCCCGCCGATACGCATCTGCGGCAGGGATACGGCTATGGGGAGAGGGCCGTGGACGGCCAGCAGTCCATCGCTCTGTCCGCGGCGCCGGGGGACGCGCTCTTTTTCGACCCGAGGAACTTCCACTCTGTTGACCCAAGCGGGGGCGGCCGGCGTATTGCCGTAGCGTTCTTCATGGGGCTCACCGTCCAGGGCGAGATCATCATCTGGTCGTGAGCCGTCAGTTCACGAGATAGCTGACGCGTGTCCGGCCGTATTTGACCTCGAGCGCGCTGATCCGCAAACCGGAGAGCTCGCCGAGCCGCTGGACGTGAGTGCCCCTGCATGGTGACTGATATCCAGCGGTCACGACCACGCGGGTGAGGTTCCCGGCCGGGATCCTGGCCGGGACGTAAATTCCGTCAGCGTGCAGGTCAGCGGTGTAGGCGTACCGGATTATCACCTCGGAGTCGTCGGCTACCATGGAGTCGACGGCCTCCTGGAGTTCCTCGACGAGGTTGTCGCGCCGCTCCGCGGGGAATGCCCCGTCGAACTCCACATACGGGTTATCAGGAAAGTGGTAGCTCTTGATCGGGTAGTAGCCCACCAGGCGATCGACCGCGGTCATGACCAGATGGCCGCCGGTGTGCAGCTGCTCATGCGCCTTACGCAATTCGGCGTCGATCACCAGGTGAGCCGGATCGCCTGGCTCGATCGAGCCTTCATACACCATCCCCGCGTGATGCACATCGCCGTCGACGATGGATGCCCGCTGCACGGTCAGCGTGCCTCCCGGCGTCGTGATCTTGCCCCGGTCGGTCGGCTGGCCGCCGCCCTGGGGGTAGAAGACCGTCGCGTCAAGGATGACGACGTGCCGTCCGTCCCCAGCTGGCAGCACGCGCAAGACCCTGGCGTCTGCCTCGCAGCGACGCGTGTCGTCCAGATACAGCAACTTCGTGGTCATCGGTGCCGCTCCCCTTCATTCCCCGGCGTGAACGCCGAGAGTCACCTGATGCCAGTCTGGCCAACCGATCCATCAGGAAACAAGCATTAATTGGCACGATGTATTAAGTTTTACTTATGCTTGATGCAATTCGGCTACAGGTCTTCGTCCACGTCGCCGCGGCCGGGTCGATCGCGAATGCGGCCAAGGCGCTCGGGTACACGCCGTCCGCCGTCTCCCAGCAATTGAGCAAGCTGGAGCGCGAGGTCGGTGCCGTGCTGGCCATGCGGACGCGAGGCGGCGTCGAGCTGACCGCCGAGGGCCGCGTCCTCATGGACCACGCCGGCGACCTGCTCAGCCGGCTCGCCGCGGCCGAGCAGGCTGTGCGCGACGCTGCTCAGCTGCGGGCATCGGAGGTACGGCTGGGCAGCTTCGCTTCCGGGTCGCTGATGCTGCTCGCCCCCACGATCGCCGTTTTCCGCCGGGAACATCCCGCCGTCCGCCTGTCACTGCGCGACGTCGAGCCGCCAGCTGGCTATGACGACGTGCGCAGGGGCGACCTCGATCTCCTTGTCACGCACGCCTACCCGGGGGTCACCCCGCCAGAACCGGACGGGCTGATCGCGGAGGAGCTGCTGCACGATCCGCTGGTCGCCGTCGTTCCCGAGCACTGGCTACCAAAGTCTCAGCAAGGGCCCCTGTCGCCCGGCCAGCTCGCGGAGATCTCACTGATCTCCGGGGGGCCCGGGGACGCCAACAGGACGGCCCTCGACACGGCACTCGCGTCCGCTGGCACGACGCCGAGGGTGGAGTTCGAGATCAAGGACTACGCGATCACCCTGGCACTTGTCGCCGCGGGCGCCGGCGCCGCCGTCGTCCCCCGTCTCATCGCCAGCCGCGCGGGCAATGGCGTCCGTGTCCTGCCCATCGATCCGGCCCAGGAACGCCGCATCTTCGCGCTCCACCGCCTCAGCTCGGGCAACGCGGCCGTCACGCTCTTCATGGCCTACCTCCGCGAGGTCGCTGCCAGGTCCGTACCGGGGCCGCGCCAGTTATTGCCTCGTGGCAGCCGAGAGCCGCTCGGCACCATCAGCCGCGCTGTGGAGGAGAGCCCGCGGGGTTCCGCCAGCGATCCTCTAGCGGCGTTCGAGAGCCGCCTGGCAGCGTCGGTCGCGTTGGCCATCCAGCCATGCACCGGTCGGCAGGACGGTACACGGTGCTCTATTCAGGGTCTGGTGCTGTGAATCGGCGTGTGGCAATTACCGGAGTCGGAGTCGTTGCCCCTGGAGGCATCGGCAAGAAGGCTTTCTGGGAACTCCTGATATCCGGCCGCACCGCGACCCGGACCATCTCCTTCTTCGATGCCGCACCGTTCCGCTCGCGCGTGGCCGCGGAATGCGAGTTCGATGCGCAGAGAGCGGGCCTGACCCCGCGCGAGGCGCGGCGGATGGACCGCGCGGCTCAGTTTGCCGTGGTAAGCGCGCGAGAATGCATTGCCGACAGCGGGCTGGAACTCGATCAGCTCAACCCCCACCGGATCGGCGTGAGCGTGGGCAGTGCGGTTGGCGGGACCACGAGCCTGGAGCGCGAGTACGTGGTGCTGAGCGATCGTGGCCGCGACTGGGTGGTCGACAGCTCGTATGCTTCCCCGCATCTCTTCGATGCTTTCGTACCCAGTTCACTAGCTGCCGAGGTGGCATGCGACGCGGGCGCGGAGGGCCCGGCGGCGGTCATCTCCACCGGATGCACCTCAGGACTTGATTCCGTCGGCTACGCCCGGGATCTGATCGCCGAGGGCAGCGCCGATGTCATGCTCGCCGGCGGGACCGACACGCCGATCTCGCCGATAGCGGTGTCCTGTTTTGATGCGATCAAGGCCACTACGCCGCGCAATGATGACCCTGAGCATGCGTCCAGGCCATTCGACCGCACCAGGAACGGGTTCGTGCTCGCTGAGGGCGCGGCGATGTTCGTCGTCGAGGAACTCACCCGCGCCCGTCGGCGCGGTGCCCGTATCTACGCCGAGATCGTTGGCTACGCCACGCGGTGCAACGCGTACCACATGACGGGTCTCAAGCCGGATGGCCGGGAAATGGCAGAGGCGGTGAACGCCGCGCTGAGCCAGGCCCGGCGCCCTGCCGCGGCGGTCGACTACATCAACGCCCATGGCTCGGGCACTAAGCAGAACGACCGTCACGAGACCGCGGCGTTCAAGCGAAGCCTTGGCGAGCACGCGTACCGGGTGCCGATCAGCTCCATCAAGTCCATGGTGGGACACTCGCTTGGCGCCATCGGCTCTATCGAGATCGCCGCATGTGCACTCGCCATAGAGCACAACGTGGCGCCTCCTACCGCGAATCTGCACGAATCTGACCCCGAGTGCGACCTCGACTACGTGCCCCTCGTAGCCAGGGATTGCCAGGTCGACACGGTCCTGACCGTCGGCAGCGGGTTCGGCGGCTTCCAGAGTGCCATGCTTCTCGCCGACCCCAGGCGGGAGGCCGTCTGATGACGCTGCCCGGAGCGGCCGAGACGTCCGTGAGCCGCGACTGGGCGACGGGACATGCCCATGGCGGCGGCACCGCCGTCGTCACTGGTATCGGCGTGGCCGCACCGAACGGGCTGGGCGCCGATGCCTACTGGGAGTCGACCCTGCGCGGGGAAAGCGGCATCGTGCCCGTCACCGGCTATGACGCGTCTGGATACCCGATGTGCCTCGCCGGAGTGATCCGGGATTTCGTGTCAGGCGATCACCTGCCCGGCCGCCTGCTCCCGCAGACCGACAGGGTCACCAGGCTCGCGCTAACCGCGGCTGAGTGGGCGCTGGCCGACGCCGGCGTGCACACAGAAAGCCTGCCCGAGTACGGCATGGGGGTGGTCACCTCCAACGCATCGGGAGGTTTCGAGTTCACCCACCGCGAGATCCGCAAGCTCTGGACGCAGGGGCCCGAGCGGGTGAGCGTCTACGAGTCGTTCGCCTGGTTCTATGCCGCGAATACCGGGCAGATCTCCATCCGTCACGGCATGCGGGGAGCCAGCAGTGTCATCGTCGCCGAGCAGGCCGGCGGGCTGGACGCTGTCGGTCACGCGCGCAGGACATTACGCAAGGGCGCAGCGCTTGTCGTGACGGGAGGCATGGAATCCTCCCTCGATCCCTGGGGACTGGTCTCGCACATTTCCGGAGGCCGGCTCAGTCGTGAGCGTGATCCGCGGCTGGCCTTCCTGCCCTTCGACACGCGCGCTTGCGGCCACGTTCCCGGAGAGGGCGGCGCGGTGCTCATCGTGGAAGACCTATCACAGGCGCGCGCTCGCGGAGCGCCGCGCGAGTACGGTGAGATCGCAGGCTACGCGGCCTCGTTTGATGCTCGCCCGCGCAGCGGCCGGCCGTCCGGGCTGCGCCGCGCGGCGGAGGCCGCGATCGCAGACGCGGGTCTCGCCCCCGCCGACATCGATGTGGTGTTCGCCGATGCCGCGGGGGTTCCTGGCGAGGATCGCGCCGAGGCCGAGGCGATAACCATGATTTTCGGGCCCTACGGCGTGCCGGTCACGGTTCCCAAGACACTGATCGGACGCCTGTACGCGGGCGGTCCCCCGCTGGACCTGGTCGCAGCCCTCTTGGCCATCCGCGACGGAGTCATCCCGCCCATCGCGAATGTCGACCGGCCCGTGCCGGCGGACCGGCTCGACCTCGTGCGCGGCGAACCACGTCCGGCGGTGATACGCGCGGCCCTGGTGCTCGCCCGCGGGCGAGGGGGCTTCAACTCGGCGATCGTGATCCGGAAGGTGCGCTCATGACGAAGATGACGCTCGAGGATCTCATGGAGATCCTCGCCGAATGTGCGGGCGAGGATGAGGACATCGACCGCACGGACGTGCTGAACTCCTCCTTTGACCAGCTTGGCTATGACTCGCTCGCGGTGCTCGAGGCAGCCGCGGCCGTGCAGCTGCGTTTCGGCGTGCCACTGCCCGACGACGTCGTGGCCAGCATGCGGTCCCCCGGGGAGTTTCTCGAACGCGTCAACCAGCTTGCGGAGCAGCTGACCTAATATCTTATTAATAACGCTGCCAGGAGGAAAGCGCGTTGACGGAAATCGATGCCCGTAAAGCGGACGACCGGGTACCAGACGTGGGCACGCCGCCGGCTCCGCACGCTCCGCGCGCTCCGCGCACCCCCCCGGCGCCTGTCAGAGGCCAGGAGCCAGGCGCGATAACCGAGATTCTCGCCGCCGTGCGCGACTCGGCGATGCAGCTGCTCAGCGCGGCGCCTGTGCTGCCGAGCCGGCTCCAGGTGCGGGCCGGCGGCTGCTACGTGCAGCTCGAATGGCGCGGCACCGGCCCGGACACGCGGTCGGGGGCGGTTCACGAGGAGTCCGGCGCCACGGCGGCCGGCGTCGGCGGGCTGCCCTCGGTGAACGGGGACCGGGGTGCCGCGGCAGACGTAATCTGCGCGCCAACCGTCGGCGTCTTCTACCGGGCGCCCGAACCTGGGGCAGCCCCCTTCGTGCGCGAGGGTGACACCATTCACGCAGAGCAGCAAGTAGCAATCCTGGAGACGATGAAGCTCATGCTTCCGGTGGAAGCGGACCGGCCTGGCCGGATCGTCAAGGCGCTGCGCAGCGATGGTGACCCGGTTGAATACGGAGAGCCGTTGTTCGAGCTGATCCCGGAGCATTATTAAAAACCGGCCGGCCCAGTTCAGGACCCCGGTGACCTTGGCGCATAATTGTGAATAACGCGAGAATAAGATACACCGTCAATGGTTCCTGACCAGCTGATCGTGCTCCACGAGCCTGGATCGCAGGAGTAGCTCCCCGTTCTCGAGGACGAGCACGTCCCTGACGGTGCAGCTGGGCGCTACAACAGGCTGCTCACCCGGCCGGGTAGTGATGATCAGCGCATAGAACATGGTGTGCACCGTCCCGTCAGCCTGGGGATCCACCGCGAGCATGTTGAACCAGTGCCTGCGGACGGCCGGGCTGTCAGCGAAGCGGCGCTCGTTGAACTCGCGGACCGCGGCGGCGATGCCCCGCCGGCCGCGGGCCGGAGGCTCGAGCGGGGTGTGCGCGAACACGCCATCCTCGGTAAAGGTTGCCGCGAACGGTTCCACGCGGCGTTCGTCGAGGTGGTGGACCTGCCGGGCGTAGAACTGCTGGACCTGCGCGTACAGCTCAGTGATCGAGGCAGTGGCGGATATGGGCACAGTCGAACCTCCTGAACCCCGGACCGGGAGTGCTCTGTCTTAACGCTCCTCGCATCAAGGCCATTGCAGGCTCGCCTGGCGCGCTTGAGGCGGCCTGGAGGATGGGCGGAGCGGCGGGAGTGGCGGCTCCACTTCGCCTCGAGCCGGCTTCGAGACCTTCCGGTGACGCTCGTTGTCGCGGCATGCCGCATGCCGGATCACGGTCCGCGATGACGGAGGAGAGCGATGGCGCAGCCTGAGCAGAGGGCCAGCGATGAGCAGAGGGCAGGAGACGAGCAGAGGACTGCCCTGGTCAGCGGCGCGACCAGCGGGATCGGGCTGGCGATCACGCAGGCCCTGGCCGGGCAGGGACTGCGGGTGTTCATCTGCGCCCGGCGCCCTGACGTGCTTGCCTCGACGATCAAAGAGCTGCAGGGCGAGGGCCTGGACGTCGACGGCGTCTCCTGCGATGTCGCCGAGCCGGAGGACGTCCGCCGATTCGTCCGCTCCGCAGTGGATCGTTTCGGGCCGGTCGACGTGCTCGTGAACAATGCCGGCCGCAGCGGGGGCGGCATCACCGCCGAGATCTCCGACGAGCTGTGGTTCAGCGTGATCAACACAAATCTCAACAGTGTCTTCCTGATGACAAGGGAGGTGCTCGGCACCGGAGGCATGCGTGCACGCGGCCGCGGCCGGATCGTCAACATCGCTTCTACGGGCGGCAAGCAGGGGGTTGTCCTCGGAGCGCCGTACTCCGCGTCCAAGCATGGCGTCGTGGGGTTCACGAAGGCCCTCGGGCTGGAGCTGGCCAGATCGGGCATCACGGTGAACGCGGTCTGCCCCGGCTACGTCGATACGCCGATGGCCCTGCAGGTCCGGCAGCACTACGCGAAGATCTGGGAGATCACGGAGCAGGACGTGCTCGGCCGCTTCGAGACGAAGATCCCGCTCGGCCGTTACACCACCCCGTCGGAGGTGGCGGGCCTGGTCTCCTACCTGATCTCAGACACTGCCGCATCCATCACCGCCCAGGCACTGAACGTCTGCGGCGGCCTGGGGAACTACTGACGGTTCTCTGAGAAGGGTCACAGCATGCATCACCGCGAGCACACCGTAGCTGTGCACGCACCAGCGGATGCCGTGTACGGGCTGGTCGCGGACGCGACACGCTGGCCGTTGATCTTTGGTCCGACGGTCTACGTGCAGTCCTCCGAGCATGCGGCGCCAGCCGACGGAACCGGGCTGGAACAGCGCTTCCGCATCTGGGCGCAGGTCAGCGAGCGGGTGATGGGCTGGACCTCGTCGCGCAGCCTGGACCACCGCGGTCTGCGCATCAGCTTCCGGCAGGAGCAAGCCCAGCCGCCGGTCGCCCGGATGAGCGGGCAGTGGCGCTTCGAGCCGCTCGGCCACGACACCACCCGCGTGGTGCTGCTGCACGAGTACGCGGCAGTCGACGACGACAGTGCCTCCCCTGGGGGACGCGGTTCCTCCCGGGGGGAGACCCCCGGGGAGGCACGACCCGACATGCCCAGCAGTGCCTCCCCGGGGGGACGACCCCCCAGCGATCACGTCAGATGGATCGATGCCGCGCTCGACCGCAACAGCACGGCCGAGCTTGGAGCGGTCAAGGCGTGGGCGGAACGCGGGCACAGGATCGAGGATCTGGTCTCATCCTTCGAGGACCGGATGGCCGTACGCGGGCCGGCCGCGCAGGTCTATGCCTTCCTGCACCGCGCCGACCTGTGGCCGCGCCGGCTGCCGCACGTGGACAGGCTGGACCTGACCAGCGGCGGGCAACTGGACGGGCCGGGACGCGGCGTTGATGTGCAGTTCATGGAGATGGACACCCGCGATCCTGCCGGGCGGACGCACACGACGACGTCCACCCGGCTGTGCTTCCCTGACCGGCTGATCGTGTACAAGCAGACGACCGTGCCTGAGCTGCTTCTCGCGCACTGCGGGGAGTGGGCACTCACGGCCGGACCGGGCGGAACGGACGTGGTCGCGCGGCACACCGTGGCGCTCGACCCGGGCGCGGTCGCCAGGGTACTCGGTCCCGGCACCGCGCTCACCCAGGCCCGTGAGCACGTGCGCCAGGTACTCGGCGCCAACAGCAGGAGCACCCTGGCACAGGCAAGAGACTTCGTGGAGTCGGCCGAGCCTATCCCGGCACCCCCATCCCGATAGCGCGGAGATGACTCATGACGGAAACGTCCGTAGCCCTTGTCACAGGTTCATCGTCCGGCATCGGGGCGGCCATCGCCGCACGTCTCGCAGCCGCCGGTACGCGCGTTGTCGTGAACTCGGCTCGCTCGGTGCGAACCGGGAAGGAGGTTGCCGACGCACTTCCTGACGCGGTATATGTCCAGGCTGATATCTCCGACGAGGACCAGGCCCGTGGCCTGGTAGAGGCAGCGATCCGTCACTACGGACGCCTCGATGTGCTCGTCAACAACGCAGGCACCACCCGCATGATCCCGCACAAGGATCTCGACGCCGCCACCCCTGACGTGTGGCGGGAGATCCTCGGCACCAACGTCCTCGGAACCTGGCAGGTCACCGTGGCCGCGGTCCCCCACCTGCGAGCGTCGGGGGCCGGCAGCATCGTCAACATCTCGTCCATCGCCGGGAGCCGGCCAGCCGGAAGCTCGATCCCCTACGCCGTGAGCAAGGCTGCCATCGAGCACATGACAAGGCTCCTCGCGGGCGCGCTCGGGCCGGAGATCAGGGTAAACGCGGTGGCGCCAGGGCTGGTCGACACGCTGTGGACCGCCGGCGAGGCATTCACGAAGATCCGCCAGCAGGTCGAGGCGATCACTCCGCTGCGCCGTGTCGGTACTCGCGATGACGTCGCCGAGGCGGTGCTCGCGCTCATCGGATGCTCGTACACCACAGGCCAGGTCCTCATGACCGACGGCGGAGCACACCTCCGCTAGAGGAGGCCACCCGCGCCAAGAGGGGCGACTCGATGGAACTAGCGGTCAACCTGGCCTACCGCGACGCGGCCGCGATAGCGAGTGCCGCGGAGGACCTGGGGTACGCGGTCGCGGTCGCGCCTGAGGGGTACAGGTCGGACGCGGCCAGCCTGCTCGGCCTCGTCGCCGGCCGGACACAGCGTATCGCGCTGCTATCAGGCGTGATGCAGATCCCGGCGCGGGCACCGGGAATGGCCGCGCTCACCGCCGCGACCCTCGACGCGATGTCCGGTGGCCGTTTCCGGCTGGGCCTCGGCGTATCGAATGCCGATGTCTCGGAGGGGTGGTACGGCGTACCGTTCGACAAGCCGCTCGCCCGCGCACGCGAATACGTGGACATCGTCCGGGCCGCGCTGCGCGGCGGCCCTGTCCGGTATGAAGGCCGCCATTTCCGGCTTCCCCCCGCCGGCCAGCCAGCTGAGCCGCTCCAGCTGCTCACGCAGCCGCTCCGCGGCGACCTGCCGATCTACCTGGCCGCCGTGGGAGCGAAGAACATCCAGCTCGCCGGAGAGATCGCGGACGGATGGATCGGCGTCTTCGCCTCCCCAGAGGGCGTCGAGGAATCCGTGCGGCACCTCCGGGCCGGCGCCATGCGAATCCGCGGCACGCATGACTCCGACGCGGCGCTGCCCGGCGAGTCGCCTCCGCGGCCAATGCCGGCTGGCTTCGACGTGATGATCAGCGTGCCAACCTCAGTCGAGGGTGACCTAGACCGTGCGGCCGACCCGTGGCGCGCGTACTACGCTCACTTCATCGGCATGGGTGCCAGGGAGCGCAACGTGTACTGCGCGCTCGCCACGCGGCTTGGGTTCGGAGGCGAGATCGACAAGGTGCACGGCCTCGCCCGGTCCGGAGACCGCCAGGCCGCCGCGGCGGCGCTCCCGTTCGGCTTCATTGATCGAACTGCCCTGCTCGGGCCCGTGCCCAGGATCGCGGCGCGGATCCGGGACTACGCTGAGGCGGGCGCGACCACCCTGAACATCCTGCTCTCCCCGTCCCTGACGGATGCCGGTGAACGCATTGCGGTTCTCCGCGCGGTGGCGCAGGCGCTCGCGACGTGCGCCCATCCCCGGTGAAGGCGCGTTCATGAGGGACGACCCCCCAGCGCCCCCTGCCGTGCCGCCTGCGGGGGGCGGCCAGCCAGCGCCCCCCGCAGGCGGACGGCACGTAGTACTCCTCCTGCCAGGGCAGGGCGCGCAGCGGGAGCGGATGGCGGCCGGGCTGTACGGGCGGGAACCTGTCTTCACCGAGGAGATGGACCGGTTCTTCGCGGCCTGCGGCGCGGCAGGACCGCGGCTGCGTGCCCAGTGGCATCGGCCCGCTCCCAATCCCGGGATCGACGACAGCTCGCGGTCACAGCCGCTGCTGTTCGCCATCGGCCACGCCCTGGGCCGGGTGGTGGAAAGCTGGGGAGCCGGAGCGGTCATGCTCCTGGGGCACAGCATCGGAGAACTCGCCGCGGCGGCGCTGGCCGGGGTATTCAGCGTTGCTGACGCAGGCGTCCTGATGAAGGCGCGGGCCGCGGCGATGACCGGGGCCGAGCCGGGCGGCATGCTGGCGGTGGCGGGCACTCCGGACGCCGTACGCGATCTCCTGATCCCCCCGGTGGCCATCGCGGCGATCAATGCGCCCAGGCAGACGGTCCTCGCGGGCCCAGAGCAGCCCCTGCGGGAAACCGGGCGCAGGCTGACCGCCGCGGGAACCACCGTGCGTCGCGTGCGTTCCCCGCACGCCTTCCACAGCCCAGCGGTCGAAGGAGCCGCGAGGCGGTTCGGGCAGGCGTTCGCCGGAATCGGCCTGCATGCCCCCAGGCTCACGATCTACTCCGGGCTCACCGCCCGGCCGGTAACTCCGGCGGAAGCCGCTCAGCCGTGGTTCTGGGCCGGGCAGATGGCCAGGCCTGTGCTCTTCTGGCCCGCCCTGAAGGCCCTGCTCGACGCGTTCGGATCCCGGCCGGGCGTGGTACTGGCCGACGCGACGCCCAGCGGGAGCCTGGCCTGCGCCGCGCTGCGCCACCCAGCCCTGCGCTCCGGCGCGAGCGCCGCCGTGCCGCTCCTCGCCGCGCGTCCCGGCAGGTCAGCAGACGACTGTGCCGTTCTCGCGGCGGCACGCGACCGGGTGCTCGCACTCAGCACCCGTGCTGATAGGCCGGCGTCCCGGGCAGCCACTCATTGACATACTCGATGAACGCCCGCGGTGTCTTCAGGACCTCCAGCTGCTCGTCCGGAATCCGGATCGCCAGCTCGTCCTGAATGCGCGTGGCGATCTCATAAACCGTCAGCGAATCGTACCCCAGCTCAGTGAGGTCGCTGTCGAGCCGGCTCTCGTCCAGTTCCGTGGCGTCCCGCGCGGGAATGCAGGCGTCGGCGATCTTCTTGAATTCGCTCAGCGAGAATCCGGCCATGATGCGCTCCCACATCTCTTAATGGCGCTCACGGTTCTGAATGGCGCCCGCGGGTTCTGAGAGATTTATTCAGAACGGGCTCCGCCGGTTACGGCCCTCCGGCCCGTGTCTGCGCCGGCGCGACCGGAAGCGTTGGTTCTGAATAACGCTCACAGTAGGGATGGCTACTCGAACACCGCTCGAGGGCGCCTCGGCGCTCCGGCGCCGGGCTTCCGGGCACCGGCTTCAAGCCCGGCTGTATCCGGCTTCGAGGCAGATCCGCCACGGTGGAGCGGACATGACCCGGGCGGGACGTCCATTCATGGATAGCGTGCTATCTCTTCGGGATGGTTATCGCTCCGGATGGCTATCTCTTCCGGATGTCTCGCCGCGGGCGGGAGGAGCGTGCCATGGTACGACGGCTCACGGCGGTGTCCGGCCAGCACAGCCAGATCCTCGGGCTGGGAGCCTACCGGCCCAGGCGCGTGGTCGGCAATGCGGAGATCTGTAGCGCCATCGACTCCACCGAGGAGTGGATCGAGTCGAGATCGGGCATCCGCACGCGCCGCTTCGCCGCGCCTGACGAGACGCTTTCCGCCATGGCCGTAGCGGCGGCGGGCAAGGCGCTCGCCCAGGCGGGCCTGGAGCCCCGGGACGTCGGCTGTGTCCTGATGGCCAGCATGTCTAACCTGATCCAGACACCGCCGCTCGCGGTCGTGGTCGCCCACGAGCTCGGGGCGACGCAGGCGGCCGGGATCGATATCTCCGCGGCCTGCGCCGGGTTCTGCCATTCCCTCGCGATGGCTGCTGACATGGTGCGGGCCGGAAGCGCGCGGCACGTTCTCGTCGTCGGATCCGAGCGGATGACGGACATTGTCGACCCGGCTGACCGCACCATCTCCTTCCTCTTCGCAGACGGCGCGGGCGCTGTGCTCGTGGGTCCTTCGCGCACTCCAGGGATCGGCCCGGTGGTCAGGAAAGCCGACGGTGCCTACCGCGACGCGCTGCGCATGAACACCGGATGGGCCGAATTCCGGGCTGACCCCGGACTCTCGTGGCCGGCGATGAAGATGGACGGACGCCGCGTGTTCCGATGGGCCATGGACGAGGTCGTCCCGGCGGCACGGCGCATCCTGGAGGCCGCCGGACTGACGGCGGGCGACCTGGACGCCTTCGTGCCGCACCAGGCAAACCTGCGGATGACCGAGCTGATGGCGGACCGGCTGGGCCTGCCGGAGCGGGTCGCGCTCGCCCGCGATGTGATAAATAGCGGCAACACCTCGGCCGCGTCCATCCCGCTCGCGCTAGAGCGCCTGCTGGCAGAGGGTGACGCCGGCACGGGAGATCTGGCGCTGCTGCTTGGCTTCGGCGCGGGCCTCAACTACGCGGGCCAGGTCATCCGCCTGCCGTGACGCCACTGGCCTGCGGCGACCTGCGCAGCGCGGACTCGACCGAGCTGACCAGCCCGGACCACGAGGCGCCGGGCCTGCCGGCGTCATTGCCCTCGAGCGCCCGGGCCACGTCGTCCTGGCTGACGCCAAGCCCGGCGAGAGCCGCGAAGGTCTCCCACGAGTCCTCGTAGCTGCCGCGCACGGTGTCTCCGGTTATCTGCCCGTGGTCCGCCACCATTTCCAGGGTCGCCTCTGGCATGGCGCTGACAACTCCCTGGACCACCAGCTCGTCGACGTAGCGGGTGTCCGGGTAGTAGGGGTCTTGCATCGCTGTCGATGCCCAGAGCGGGCGCTGCGGCCTGGCGCCGCCGCCCTCGAGTGCCTTCCAGCGCTCGCTGGCGAACGCTTCCTCGAAGGCGGCGTAAACGAGCCGTGCGCCGGCCACCGCCGCCTTGCCGCGAAGAGCCGCGGCCTGATCGGTGCCAATCTTCCATAGGCGCTTGTCGACCTCGGTGTCCACCGGGCTCACGAGCACAGACGCCACGGACGCGATCCGCGACAGGTCGCGGCCGTTGTCCGCGGCCCGCTCCAGCCCGGCGAAGAAGGCATCGGTCACGGCGCGGTACCGCGCCACCGAGGGTATGAGCGTCACGTTCACGCTGATGCCCTCGGCCAGCGTCGCCGTGACCGCGGGAAGTCCCCCGGCGGTCGCCGGGATGCTTATGAGCAGGTTCGGCCGGTCCACGAGCCAGCTCAGCTGCCTGGCCTCAGCGGCCAGCTCGGCTGCCTTGTGTCCTAGCCGCCTGTCCACGTCGATCGACACGCGGCCGTCGGCACCGTCGGTCATGTCATAGGCCGGGCGCAGCACGTCGCACGCCTCGCGCACGTCCGCGGCCGCGATCATCCGGATGGCTTCGTCCGCGGTGACGCGGCGGATCGCGAGATCGCGCAGCTGCTCGTCGTAGCTGGTGCCCGCGCCGAGCGCCCGCTGGAAGACTGCCGGGCTGGCGGCTACGCCGACCACGTGCTTCTCCCGCACCAGGGCGGCCAGGCCGCCGCTGCGCAGCTGCTCTCGGCTCAGTCCATCCAGCCAGATTGCCACGCCAGCGTCCGAGAGCCGCCGCAGATTCTCGTTCAACGTTCTCGTCTCCTTCTCCCCGCCGCGTAATAGTGCGCCGCTAGGTAATAGTGCGCGGCTACCGCGAGGTGGACACCGGCGTGACAGTGCGCCTCGTCATCGCGAGGTGCTCGGGGTCGATCCCCCAGGTGAAGACCCGCGCCGGATAGATACGGATCAGCTCAGAACTCAGGAATACCAGGTGCGGCGGCACGGGCTGGTCGGTGAGTGCCTCGCCTCGCCCGCGGATTTCCATCCCGCGCACCCGCCACGGCTTCACCGACACGATTTCGTCGATGACGATCGAGACCTTGCCGTTAGCCGCGATGTTGCGGAACTTCTGCGTCTCGGCCAGGGCACGGCCGCCGACGTCGATCGTGCCGGCGTCGGCGTTGTACCAGTACACGACCGGGTTGTTCTGAATGGATCCGTTCCGCTGGACGGTGGCGACCCTGCCGAGCCGCTGAGAAGTCAGGTAGGCGATCTCGTCTGGAGTGAAAATCACGATGCCGTTTCCCTTCGCGTTGATCTGATAGCTGTGTCTTATTCGACGTCGCGGCGTCGGCCCTGCAAGCGCTCAGCGGCCCGCGCCGCTGCCCCGCGGCCAGAGCGGAGCTCGATGCTCCGCACCGTCAGGCGGATGCCCTGACCCCACACACGGTCGGTGAACAGGCCCAGGCCGCAGGTCATCTGACGCGGCGCCGCCGCCTGCTCAGGAAGGTCGTTGTCCCGCCTGAGGTACTGGCTGTCCAGGGCCCGGTACCCGACACGGTCCACCATGAGGACCTCTGACTCGCCGACGAGCCAGCGCGCGGCCGCGCCGGCCGCGTCGTAGCTGACGCTGAGCGAGTGGACGTCGCCGGGCTCCCTGTCCAGCACGGGAACGACATAGGAGAAGGCTGCGTGGCCTGTGCCCGGCAGGGCGAGCCGTTCGTAGACCGCGAAAACGCACCCGTCGGTAACGATGAAGTCGAATACCACGCCGGTCTCCAGGTCGACGCAGATCAGCATGCCCGCGCCGATACGCAGGTCGCGGCGGGGGTCGCGGACTGCCGGCCCGTACGGATGCCCGTCAAGGCCGTATCCGCGTACGGACAGCCGCGCCGTGACCGTCAGCCGTCCGTCAGCGCCGATGGGGAACCCGGGAAAGCCGGTGGCGGTGCCGCGGTTTGCCGTCAGTGCCCACCGCAGGTGGTCGGCCTCGCCGAACGGCGCGGGCGCGTTGGCGAACGCCGGGTCCCCGGTCGCTGGATTTGTGGCTGTCGGCACGACGGCAAGCCCTTCGGGGCCCGTGGTCACGATCCCGTCGCCGGACGGGAAGGAGCCGACCTCGCGCAGCCGCCACAGGGCGGTCCCCGTCCCCGCGGAGAGCGCGCCAGAGAAGTCATCCTGCAAGATGACGTCGGCAGCGGATCCCTCGGCTCGGGATGCGGTAGCGGACAACGTGCCCTTGGCTTCCACGCCTGCTCTCCCTGTCAGTCGGCCGTACCGTTGACGGTGTGCTGGCACCACGATGGAGCCGTCGCCTTGGCGCGCGTTGGATACCTGTTGGAGGCCGGCTAGAGAGTCACTGGATCCCCGGCCAGGCGCGGACACGCCCTGGGAGTCAGGCGGGGACACGCCCTAGGAGCCAAGACGGTGAAATGCCTGCCGGTAGTAGACAAGCGGCTCTCCGTCGGCCGCCTCGGGGCGGCCGACCTCAGCGCGGCACACCTCGGCGATGAGGATCAGATGATCACCGGCCCAGACGCGGTCTGTCACCTGGCACTCCAGCCGCGCCAGCGCTCCGGCAAGCAGCGGCACGTCGGCGACTCCGTCCTCGACGACAGCGCCAGCGAACTTGTCCGCCTCCTTGCGAGAGAAGCGGACGGCCAGTTCTTCCTGATCGTGGCGCAGCACGTGGACGGCGAGCCGCGGGGACGCGGCGAAGGCGCCCAGGCAGTTGGCGACGCGGTCCAGGCAGACAAGCACCATCGGCGGGACAAGCGACACGGCCGTGAACGAGTTCGCGGTGAAGCCATGGTGGCGGCCTTCTTCATCCGACGTCGTCACCACGGTGACGCCGGTGGCCCAGCGGCTCATCGAGTCCCGGAACAGAGCTGGATCGACGGGCTCTGCCCGGATCCGCGGTCGGCTGCGCAGGTCATCGACGCGGGTGCCGGTGAAACCGCGAGGTCCGCTCATCAGGCTCCTCCGATCAGGTCGGCCAGCCCGGTGTCATGCGTGGCCGACACGAACCGGGGGTGCTCGAGCACGTCGGCGAGGAACGGGATCGTCGTGCGGATCCGCGGACCCGCCACCCGGAACTCGCCGAGCGCACGGCGCATCCGGGCTATGGCCGCGCCGCGATCCGGCGCCCATACCACGAGCTTGGCCAGCAGCGAGTCGTAGTTCGGCGGTACCTCGTAGCCGGTGTAGGCGTGGGTGTCGACCCGCACGAACGGGCCGCCAGCCGGCACGAACTCCGCCAGCACGCCAGGCGTCGGCGCGAAGCCCGCGCCGGGATCCTCGGCGTTGATCCGGCACTCGAGCCCCACGCCGCGCAGGGTGAGACGATCCTGGTCCAGCGCGAGCGGCCGGCCGGCGGCGATCGCGAGCTGCTCGCGGACCAGGTCGATGCCGGTGACGGCCTCGGTTACCGGGTGCTCGACCTGGATGCGGCAGTTGACCTCCATGAAATGGAAATCGCCGCCCCGCCCGACGAGGAACTCGAACGTGCCCACGCCGACGTAACCGGCGGTGAGCGCGCCGTGAACCGCGGCCTGCCCCATCCGCTCAGCCAGGTCACCCGGCAAGCACGGAGCGGGAGCCTCCTCGACAAGCTTCTGGTGGCGCCGCTGGACTGTGCAATCGCGGGTGCCGAGGTGCGCCGCGCCGCCGCGAGAGTCGCACACGACCTGGACCTCGACGTGACGAGCGCGCTCCAGGTACTTCTCCACGTACACGCGGTCGTCGCCGAACAGCGTCCGCGCGGCGGCGCAGGTTCGCCTGAAGTCATCGCCGAATGTCGCGGGGTCGTGCACGACGCGCATCCCCCGGCCGCCGCCGCCGGCCGAGGACTTGATGATCACTGGGTAGCCGATGCGGTCGGCCAGCTCCCTGGCTTCCTGCGGACCAAGCGGGCCGAGGCTTCCCGGCAGCAGCGGCAGCCCTGCCGCCGACATCACCGCGCGGGCCGAGACCTTGCTGCCGAGACGCGCTAGCACGGAGGCGGGCGGCCCGACCAGGACCAGGCCGCTCGCCTCGCAGGCGTCCGCGAAGTCAGGGTCCTCGGAGAGGAACCCGTAGCCGGGATGGATTGCCTCGGCCCCGGTAGACAGCGCGGCCTGCAGGATCGCCGCGGCGTTCAGGTAGCTGTCCTTCGCGGGGGGCGGCCCTATGTGCACAGCTTCGTCGGCCATCCTGACGGTGGCCGAGTCGCGATCGGGCGTCGAATACACGGCGACGGTCCGGATGCCGAGTTCCTTGCAGGTCCGTGCGATCCGCAGCGCGATCTCGCCACGGTTGGCGATCAGGACCTTGCCGAACACCACCTCACCTGTCCCCGGAGATGCTGGCCAGCCCGGCTGCGCAGGCGATCTCGTCGCGGTCTGCGCCGAACCGGCGGAACCGCGCGCGCCGGTCGGCCACGAGGGCGTGCGGCCGCTGCTGCGACAGCTCGTCGAGCAGGCGGACAAGAGCGGTCCGCAGGGTCTGCGCGGCCGCGAGCGGATCGGCTCCGCAGCCGCCGTGCGGCTCGGGCAGGATTCCGTCCACTATCCCGAGCCGCAGCAGCTCGCGTGGGCTCAGGCCGAGCGCGGCGGCGGCGCGCGGCGCGGCGGCGGGGTCGTTCCAGAGGATGGCCGCACAGCCCTCGGGGCTGATGACGGAGTAGACGGCGCCCGCGAAGATCAGTACCCGGTTCGCCACCGCGATCCCGAGCGCGCCACCGCTGCCGCCCTCGCCGGTGATCACGGTCACCACGGGGACTGGCAGGCTTGCCATCAGCCGCAGGTTCTCGGCGATGGCGACCGCCTGACCCTGTTCCTCGGCCGCCTCGCCTGGATAGGCGCCAGGCGTGTCTACCAGGGTGACCACCGCGAGTCCCAGCTTGGCCGCCAGCCGCATGATCCGTGCTGCCTTCCGGTAGCCGGCTGGCGCTGGCATGCCGTAGTTGCGCACGGCCAGGTCGGCCGCTTTGTGCCCTTTCTGCTGGCCGACGAAGGCCACTGGCCGCCCGTCCAGCCTGGCCAGGCCCGCGACCATGGCGGCGCACTCGCCGCCGACGCGATCACCGTGCAGTTCCTGAACGTCGTCGAAGACCAGCGCGAGGTAGTCAAGTGCGCTGGGCCGGTCCAGCTGCCGCGCGGTACGGACCTGCAGCCATGCATCGCGGTCGGGCAGCAGGTCCGCGTCGTAGACGGCAGGGTCCCGTGGTACCAGTGACTCGCCCGCGCGCGGCGCGCGCGGCCGGCCCGCGCGCGGCCCGCCCGCCTGCGGCGAGCGCGCTCGCAGCAGCTTCCCCAGCTCGCGGCGCAGCCCCTGCCGGGGCACCACCAGGTCGACGAAACCGCGCTCGAGCAGGAATTCGGCGGTCTGGAACCGCTGGGGTAGCCGCTGGCCGACGGTCTGCTCGATGACCCGCCGGCCGGCGAAGCCCAGGCGTGCCCCGGGCTCGGCGAGGATCACATCGGCGAGCGTGGCGAACGACGCGGCGACGCCACCGAACGTGGGGTCGGTGATCAGCGAGATCGTCAGCACCCCGGCCTCGTCGAGCACGGCCATGGCGGCGCTCGTCTTCGCCATCTGCATGAGCGACACAGGGCCTTCCTGCATCCGGGCCCCGCCGGAAGCCGCCACGATCAGTAGCGGCGTACGCCGGGTGAGTGCCTCCTCGGCGGCTGCCGTGATGAGTTCGCCGACGGCGGCACCGAGGCTTCCGCCGAGGAAACGGAAGTCCATGACCGCCGCCACGACCGGCTCGCCCTCGATCGTGCCTCGCACGCATAGCACCGCTTCGTCCATTCCGGTCCGGCGTCGCGCCTGATCCAGGCGGTCCGGATACGGCATCGTGTCGGTGAAGCCAAGCACGTCGTGGTCGCGGAGGGCGCTGGGCGGCACGTCGAGCGGTTCCGCGCTTCCGGTGTCGAGGAGCTGGCCGAGCCGCTGACTGCCGCGTAGCCGAGCGTGATGTCCGCATCCCGGGCAGACGTGCAGACTGCGCTTCCATCGCTTCTCGTAGAAGATGACCCGGCAGGCGGGGCAGAGCACCCACGCCTGGCCCGGCTCCAGCCCGGTGCGTACCGGGCCCGGTACGGGGATTCGGCTCATCCGCCTGACCTCCTCTCTCGCGAAACGGCAGTCGCAAGACGGCAGTAGTGCCATCACCTTCGGTACCGGCGCTTGACCGGCGGCAGAGGATCGCTGGACCCGCCGTTGTGAACGTCGGAGGGCCCGGCGCCTCCAGCAGTTCTCCGGCCGGATTCCACCGGCCTCAGGAAGCTGGCGTCTGGGCATGCCGCCACGCCGGGTCTCCCAGGAGAAGAGGACAGCAGACATGACCATGACGCTTGGCCGGAGAGTCCGGCGGTTCGCTATCTCGGCCATGACGACGCTGACAGTCACCGGGATAGCCGTCGTCAGCGTGGCGGCCGCGGACGGCCCTGCGCGCGCGGGCGCTGCCGCGGCGGCCCGGGCACCACAGGCTGCCGGGGCACCACAGGCGGCCCGGGCACCACAGGCGGCCGGGACCACGACCGTGGGCTACAGCTGCTTCGTCACGTTCCAGGGTGGCAGCACGACCGTCGCGTTCAGCCTCGACTTCGGTGGCAGCGCCCCGGCGCAGGTCGCGCCGCTGCGCCCATTCCACGTAGTGATCGACTCCCCGTCGATCACGCCAAGCCCGCTGCACAACATCTGGGTGCAGACCGTCCGGGTGGTTTTCCCGCTGCCGCCCAACGCGCAGCTGCTCGGCCACTGGCTCTCGGGCGGCGCGGGGCTGGCCGGCTCCAGGACCACGCTGCGCGCCGCGGACGGAGGACTGGTCCTCGAGTCAAGCGGGCCGTTCCCGGCATCCGTGCCGTTCCAGCTGCCATCCGTCAACCTGCTGCTGCGGGCTGGCCGGAGCGGTCCGGTCACTGTCTCCCAGGGTGGCCGCATCCTCTCCGAGCCGTCGTTCAGCTGGGTTCACGCGGATCCGAACGGCGGCACGCTTCGTCCGTTCGACTGCTTCGTGCCCGCCCCGGTGCCGCTGACATCGACCGCGGTAACCCCCGGGGGCTGAGCATGTCACTGGGCACGGCCGGGCGCTCTCGACGACATCGATAGTGAGGAGACGCGGGTTATGTCATTGGATCCACGCGGATGGGTGCTCGTATTCGGGGCTACCGGCAGGCAGGGGGGATCGACGGCACGTTACCTGCTCCACCTGGGGTGGGCGGTGCACGCCTTCGCCCGCGACCCGGACTCCCCGGCCGCCCGGCGGCTGCGCGGCCTCGGCGCCACGATCGCCCCGGGCAACCTCGACGATGCCGACGCGATCCGCGCGGCGATGCGGGGCGCCTACGGCGTCTTCAGCGTGCAGACGCCGCTGGGGGAGGGGGGCGTCCCCGCTGAGGAACGGCACGGCATGCTGGTGGCCGACATCGCCGCCGAGGCCGGCGTGCAGCACTACGTGCACAGCTCGGTGGGGGGAGCCGAGCGGCCAGAAGGCGTCTTCTGGCGCGAGGCCAAGCTGCGGATCGAGGAACGCATCCGCTCCCGCGGCCTGCCCGCGACCTTCATACGCCCCACCTACTTCATGGACAACCTGAGCCAGTATCCGCCGCTGCTCGAGGACGGCAAGCTGGTCTACCGCCGGGGTCTCGCGCCAGGCACACGCCTTCAGATGATCGCCTCCCGCGACATCGGGTTCTTCGCCGCCGCGGCATTCGCCGACCGTGAGAACTCGGTAGGGGCCAAGATCGAGATCGCTGGCGATGAGCTGACGGGGGATCAGATCGCCGCGGCATTCGAGCGGCATACCGGGATCCCCGCACGGTACGAGCCCGTATCGATCGACGAGTTGCGGCGGGTCAGCGAGTGGCAGGCGACCGCCTACAGCTGGCTCAACGGCATCGGGTATTCAGCCGACATCCCTGCGCTCCGCGCGCGGCACCCAGGCCTGCTCACCCTCGAGGGCTGGCTCGCCAGGACCGGGTGGGCCCCGTCGGCACACCATGTCGCGCCACCCGCCGCCGGGGTACCAAGAACGGGTTAGCCGAACGGGAGCGGGATGACACCGGCCCACGACACGCCCGTTCTCACGCGCGGTGCTTCTCACGTGGTGCTTCCCCGCACGCGGTGCTTCCCCGCACGCGGTGCTTCCCCGCACGCGGTGGTTCTCACGCGTGCCGCGCGGCGTCCTCGTTCACGCGTGCCGCCAGCCCGTCGACGAGCAGCGCGAGACCAACCTCGAACCGCTCCTCGCAGGATCCGGCGACAAGCTCTGCCGCGGATCGCGATGTATAAGGGAACTTCTCGGCCGGCAAGGTGGCGTAGTACTCACGGACCTGTCCGAGAAACCCGGCTACGGCCTTCTCACCGAAGGATCGCAGCTGGACCGCGCATAGCGAGCCCTCATAGGCGTCCGCGTTGACGTAGAGGAAGATGCGATTGACCGCGCCCGCCGCGAGGCGCACGGGGACGCCTCCGGTGACCATGATGGCGAGCAGGGCCTCGGAAACCCGCAGTGCATTCGGGCCGGTACGTATCCGGCCGAGCGAAGCGCGCGCGAGGTCCCGGTGACTGATCAGCGCACGGTAGCTGGCGCGCGCCACCTGCTTCACCTGATCCTGCCAGTGCCCGGCGTCGGGTGCTGGCACCTCGATCTCGCCCATGACCCGGTCGAGCGCCTGTTCCAGCAGGTCATCCTTGTTCGCGAAGTGCCCGTAGAGGGTCGCGGGCCCGGTGTCGAGTTCCTCGGCGATCCGCCGCATGCTCAGTGCGTCGAAACCCTCCTCGTCGAGCACGCGCAAGGACACGTCGAGAATCAGATCCCGGGTGATCGGCCGCTTCTGCGGTGTCGGCCTGCGTACCGAGCGCCGCCACGGCGGCGTCGGGAGGTCGGGAGCGGCCGCCGGGGCTCCGCTCGCCTCCGCAACCATGCCGCACCTCACCTCTCAGGCCCTGCTGGTCCTTCCGGCATCATACTTAACCTTGACACGAACACTGTTCTTGGCTTGAATAATATTCGCTTCACGAACGCTGTTCGAGCAACGATCACTTCAACCTGCCCTGATGTCACCGTCCTGATGTCACCGTCCTGATGTCGCTGTGCTCATGTCACCGGGCACGCGGAAGCCGCAAGCGCCCGAGCGAGGTCCCAGATGAGTAAGAACGTGCAGGTCGCCGCCGCCATCAGTACGGCGGGGAGGGAGCCGTACCGCTGGCGGTGGTTCGCGTTCGGCGTCGTGCTGCTCGGCTCCGTCATGGATCTGCTCGACACCCTTGTCACCAATGTCGCGGGGCCGACGATCCGGGCGGATCTCGGCGGCGGTACCACGCTGATCCAGTGGCTGGGTGCCGGGTACACCCTCGCGATGGCCGCCGGGCTGATCACCGGCGGTCGCCTCGGCGACATCTACGGGCGCAAGACGATGTTCATGATCGGGGCGTCCGGCTTCACGATCAGCTCGGTGCTTTGCAGCGTCTCCGTCTCGCCCGGGATGCTGGTCGCATTCCGCGTGACGCAGGGGCTCAGCGCCGCGGTGATGCTGCCGCAGGGGCTCGGCATCATCAAGGAGGTCTTCCCGCCGCAGGAGATCGCCGCCGCGTTCGGTGCCTTTGGCCCCGCGATGGGCCTGTCGTCTGTCGCCGGGCCGACGGTGGCCGGTGCGCTCATTGACGCCAACCTCTTCGGCACGAGCTGGCGCATGATCTTCCTGATCAATCTGCCGTTCGGCTTGCTGGCCCTGGCCGGTGCGGCGAGGTTCCTTCCGGCGTCAAGGACGCCAACGGCCACCCGGCTCGACCCGCTCGGAATGGTGCTCGCCGCGGTCGCCGCGCTTCTCCTTGTCTACCCGGTGGTCCAGGGGCGTTCACTCGGCTGGCCGGCCTGGACGTTCGCCTCTATGGCCGCGTCTGTGCTGGTGTTCGCGGTGTTCGGCTGGTACGAGGCGCGCAAGCAGCGGGCAGGCGGCGAGCCGCTCGTGACGCCGGGGCTCTTCCGCAAGCGAGCGTTCTCCGGCGGCCTCGTGGCGGGGCTCTCGTTCTTCACGGCTGTCGTCGGCTTCTCTCTTGTCTTCACCGTCTACGTCCAGATCGGGCTCGGCTACTCGCCGCTGAAGGCGGGACTCGCCGCCTTGCCGCAGGCGCTTGGCAGCGTGGCCGGATTTGTCGCATCAGGCGTCGGCCTGGCCAACAAGCTGGGCCGCAAGCTCATCCACATCGGCACCCTATTCATGGCGGCAGGCATCCTCGGGGTATACCTGACGGTGCGCGAGGTGGGGGTTGGCGTGAGCCCCTGGCAGCTGGCGCCCGCGCTTGTGTTCTCCGGCATCGGCCTGGGGCTGGTGCTCGCCCCGTTCTTCAACATCGTGCTTGCCGGGGTAGACCCGCGAGAGACCGGCTCGGCGTCGGGAACCCTCACCGCCGTCCAGCAATTCGGCAGCGCGCTCGGCCTGGCCGTCATTGGCACGATCTTCTTCGGCCTGCTCGGCGGCCACGTCGCGTCGAGCACCGACACCTTCGCGCCAGCCCTGCGCTCCGAGCTGACATCCGCGGGTGTCCCCGCCACCGCGGCGAGTCAGCTGCTGACCGACCTGCGGGCCTGCGGGCACGACCGCGCGGTGACCAATGACCCGACGACGCCGCCTGCCTCGTGCACGCGGCTCAGCGCCGCGACCGCGGCCGCGGCACGGTCCTCCCCGGACGGAGCGCGTATCGGCCAGGCGGTGGCGGCCACCGGAGAGCAGGCTGCCAGGCACGGCTTCAGCAGCGCCCTGGAGGAGACCCTGTGGGTGGTAGCGGGCTTGCAGGTCCTGACCTGTGTGCTTGCCCTGCTGCTGCCCATGCATGCCCGGCCCGGGGACGAGGAATGGGGCCCGGTCGGCGGCGGAGAGCGAAGCCCGGACGGGGCCTTGGCCGTATGACGGGCGAACTGCTGTCGCCTGACGAGCTCGCCTACCTGGCGGAGCAGCGGCTGGCACGCCTGGCGACCATGCAGCCGAACGGGACCTTGCAGGTGTCTCCGGTAGGAGTCCACTACAACCCCGCGCTTCAGACCATCGACATCGGCGGGCTCAACATGGCGTCCAGCCAGAAGTTCCGCAATGTGCGCGCCAACGGCCGGGTTGCCCTGGTCGTCGATGACATCGCCTCGGTCCAGCCCTGGCGGGTGCGCGGCGTCGAGGTGCGCGGGCGCGGCGAGGCGCTCACCGAGCCGGAGCATCCGGTGATCGGTGGCGCGATCATCCGTATTCACCCCGTGCGTGTCATCAGCTGGGGCGTCGGCACCCTGCGGAATGACCCGTTACAGACCCACTAGCGGCGCTCGAGCCAGACTCCAGGCCACACCGGAGGCTAGGTCTTAGACCGAGGAGGTGACCTGGATGCTGGATCAATGGGTCGATCACGGCGCGCTCGTGTCCGCGTCGCGAGATGTGGCTGAGATCGCGGAAAAGCATGCGGCCGACGCGGAGGCCAGCCGGCAGCCGGCGGCTGAAACCGTGCAGGCGCTCGTCGCCGCCGGATTCGCGCGTCACTTCGTCCCTGCCCGGTGGGGCGGCGACGCGGCCAGCTTCGCGACCATGCTGCGTGCCGTCGCCGTCGTCGGCGAGAGATGCCCGTCGACGGCGTGGGTCGCCTCGCTGACAGCGGGCCTGGGCCGGATGGCGGCCTACCTCCCTCCGGAGGGACAGAGCGAGATCTGGTCCGCCGGGCCTGACACGCTCATCGTCGGCGCGCTGATGCCGCTGGGCAGGGCGGAGCCGGGCGAAGAAGGCTGGAGGCTGAGCGGACGGTGGCCGTTCGTCAGCGCGATCGAATTCTCCGACTGGGCACTGGTGTGCGGCATGGCCGTCCGGTCCGCGCAGCCACCCCAGGCTCGATTCTTCGCCGTGCCGCGGAAGGCATACCACGTCCTTGACACCTGGTTCAACGTCGGCATGCGGGCGACCGGCAGCAACACGCTGGTCCTCGAGAACGAGGTTGTGCCGACGACGCACTCGTTCAGCCGTGACGACCTGACCGCGGGGCTGGCGGCAGATCAGGAAACGCCGTCGATCCGTGCTCCCCTGCGGTCAGCGAACGGGCTGTCGTTCGCCGCCCCGATGATTGGCGCCGGCCGGGGAGCGCTGGGCGTGTGGTCCCGCGGGATCGCGGAAAAGTCCGGTGCCGCGCCGGGCGGCGGCTCATCGGCCATCGCCACCGTGCTGGCCCGGTCCGCTGGTGAGATCGACGCGGCGGAGCTGCTGCTTGAACGCGCGGCGCGGGTCGTGGACCTCGGTGACGTCACGCCCTCGCAGACCGTGCGCAACTGGCGCGACTGCGCGCTTGCCGCCGATCTCGTCGTCGCCGCCGTCGACAGGCTGTTCCGCGCTGCCGGGACGTCGGCGCAGGCCGATACCCACCCCCTCCAGCGTTTCTGGCGTGACGTGAACGCCGCGTCCAGTCACGTTGTTCTCCGCTTCGAGGCCGCTGCCGCGACATACGCGGAGCACGCCTTGCGCGCTTCTTAGCAGCTCAGCGCCGGGCGGTTCTCGCGGTAACGCGACCTCGCAGGCTGACGTGCTCTGATTCCCAGGAGGATTGATGCTCGAAATACGCAGGCAGGATGCTGGTTTCGTCGCCGTCGTCAGCATTCCCGTCGACGGGCCCGACCAGCAGCACGGGCTGGTCGACCTACTCGCCAGCGATGTCGAGGAGTGGGTGCGCTTCGCGCCGGGGTTCGTGTCGGCGAACTACCATGCGAGCCTTGACGGCACGCGAGTGCTCAACTATGCGCAATGGCTGACGGAGAAAGCATACCGGGACTCGTTCCGTGATAATCCGAGAACCGGTGCCCTGCGCGAGGCGGTTGTCAGGCTAACGGGCGGGCGAGGCCCTGAGATGGCCGGCTACACGTTGCTGCGGAGCATCCAGGCGGCCGTGGCGAAAGAGTGAGAAATCAGCTCAGCCGGGCAGGGCCACGGAACGCGGGACCCGACGATCTCGGCAGCGTCCCGAGGCGACAGCTACATCTTCCGGCACCGCGCTTTATCCCAGGCCCCTGGAAACACCTCGGGCACGCGCGGTTAGCCCGTCAGCTGTTCATCTTCTAGCCCTCTTGTATGCATGAGGTGCACTTTTACCGCTCGTTGCCAGCCACCGGTAGCTGGCCATAAAGAGGAGGCATGGCGGTGAAAATCATGTATGAAACTAGTATCCGGTAATCTACCAGAAACACTCAATTTGTAGTATTAGGGAACTAGTGATTCCCTGATGCGGGGGTTGGCGTGAAAATTAGTATTCTTGGCCCGCTGTCAGCGACGGAGGATTCCGTCAGCGTTGTCCCGACCGCAGCCAAACCGCGATCCCTCCTGGCGCTTCTGGCGACATTCAACGAGCACGTTGTCCCGATGGACGTCATCATTGAGGAGCTCTGGGAGGACATGCCGCCGCGCAGTGCCGCGACCACAATCCAGACCTATGTGCTCCACCTCCGTCGGCTCATCCGGCGGGCGCTTGGACCGGCACCGTCCAATGGTCCCAAGGAGATCTTGCGCACCGAGCACGGCGGCTACTTGCTGGACCGATCGGGGGGATCCCTCGATGTCTTCCAATACGATCGCCTCGCCGCCTCCGGTTACGAGGCGATGCGCGCGGGCGACTATCTGGTCGCCAAGGCCAGGATGGAGAGCGCTCTCGCCTTATGGCGCGGCCCGGCATTTGTCGACGTCCAGGCGGGCTCGCGGCTCGTCGCGGAAGCGACCCTTCTCGAAGAGTCGCGCAAGACGGTGCTCGAGCGGCGGATCGAGGCCGATCTCCATCTCGGCCTGCATCATGAACTCGTCGGCGAGCTGGCCGGGCTCACCGCCCAGAACACCACGGACGAGCGGCTGCATGCCCATCACATGGTCGCGCTCTGCCGTGTCGGACGCCGGGTGCACGCGCTGAACGTATTCGCCCGGCTCCGCTCCGCACTCGCTGACGAGCTTGGCCTGGACCCGTCGCCTGGTCTCACCCGGCTCCACCAGGCGATCCTGTGCGCAGACCCGGCCCTGGAGAAAGATGCCTACCTGATATCTGTCTGAGGGCGCGCGGTCGTGGGCGGGAACCTGGCTACGCGAAACAGGCCGGGAGGGCACCGTGGTAGTCGATCATCTGACGGAAAGCCGCGAGAACGTCGAGCGGCTCACCCGGGGCGAGGCCATCGTGCTCCGCGTAGGCGCGCACAAGGTTCCCGACGATCCGTTCGTCGTCGATCAGGTCCGCGTACCCGCCCAGGTCGGTCTGCCTGGCAAGCTCGAGCGGCGGCAGTCCGGCGGCGATGCCGTCCGCGGCGAGCGCCTGGAGCCATCGCAGGTAGCGGGAAGTATCGTCGAGCAGTTCCGGGCCGCCTACCGGACCGTGTCCCGGCACGATCGTGGTAGCCCCGAAAGACCGCAATCGCTCGATCGTGCGGAGCGATCCGGAGACCGAGCCCATCAGGCAGAAGGGGGTGACGCCGTTCGACACGACATCGCCGGCGAAGAGCACGCCGCGCTCGGGTAGCCAGACGACGACGTCGTTGGTGGTGTGCGCTGGCCCGACATGGACCAGCTCCATCCGCAGGCCGGCCGCATGGAGCGTCATGCGGTCAGGAAAGGTCACGGTCGGCAGGGTGAGCCTGACCTCGCCCCATTGCACCTCCGGCCAGAGTCCCTGCAGTCCCAGGCCGGCCTCGGCCATCTCCGTCCTGGCCAGATCGTGCGCGACGATTGCCGCCTCCGGCACGAAGACGCAGTTGCCGAAGGTGTGGTCGCCATGATGGTGAGTGTTGATCACTGTCACCGGCGCGTTCTGCCCCAGCAGCGTCACCGCCTCCCGCAGCAGGCGGGCGCGCGTGATGGTGGCCGCGGTGTCTATGACGAACGTGTCGCTTCCGCCGAGCACGATGCCGGCATTGCTCAGGCACCATCCACCGTCGAGCTGAAGGTAGGCGAAGACGTTATCCGCCACGTTGTCGAGCTGCGGCTCGGGAATCCAGCGATGCGTCTGGCTAGCGGTCACTCGGGCCTCGCCATCCCCTCGGGCCTGCCTGTGATGTGGTCTGCTCCGATCTGACCGGCCAGCTATCGAGGCCTGCTGGAGACCCGGTGGACAGGGGCATCCCGCTAGGTACCCGCGTCTTTGATCTTCCGTATCCTCATGGCTGTGAATGAGCCACTACCTGGGGACAGGTTCCCGCTGGGAGCGACGGTGCGCGACGACGGGACGAACTTCGCGGTGGCGTCCAGCGTCGCTGACGGGGTGCTGCTATGCCTGTTCGACGACGCCGGCGCCGAGACCCAGATCGCCCTCCGGGACTACGACGCGGGTGTCTGGCATGGCTTCGTGCCCGGGGTCGGGGCGGGGCAGGCCTACGGGTACCGTGTCACAGGCCCTTATGATCCGGCCAGGGGAGTGCGCTGCTCCCCGGCGAAGCTGCTGCTCGACCCGTACGCACGCGCGTTCAGCGGGGGAGTGACGTTTGGGCCCGAGGTGCTCGGGTACGCCGTTGACGACGCGGATGCGCCGAGCGCGCTCGACTCTGCTTCGGATGTGCCCCGCAGCCTGGTGATCGACGAGGCGTTCGCATGGAGCGACGGCGCCCAGCCAAGACACAACTACGCGGACACGATCATCTACGAGACCCATGTCAGGGGATTCACCATGCGTCACCCCGGGGTTCCGCCCGAGTTGCGCGGGACTTACGCCGGGCTGGGCCACGAAGCGGCGATCGCGCATCTCGTCGACCTCGGCGTGACGGCTGTCGAATTGCTGCCCGTGCATCAGAGCGTGCCCGACTCTTCGCAGCTGGAACGGGGGCTCACGAACTACTGGGGGTACAACACGATCGGGTTCTTCGCGCCCCATCACGGCTACTCGGCCGCGGTGCGGGCCGGGCATTCCGGCGGCCAGGTAGCGGAGTTCAAGGCTATGGTCGAGGCTCTGCACAGAGCGGGCCTCGAGGTGCTGCTCGACGTGGTTTTCAACCACACCGCGGAAGGTAATCACCTCGGTCCGACATTCTGTTACCGGGGCCTGGACAACCCGGCGTACTATCGCCTCGCGCCGGACGATATGCGCTATTACGTTGATACCACAGGGACAGGCAACTCGCTCAACGCCGGAGATACCGTAACGTTGCAGCTGATCATGGACTCGCTGCGTTACTGGCTTACCCAGACGCGCGTCGACGGCTTCCGTTTTGATCTCGCACCCACGCTCGCCCGCCAGGAGGGCGGTTTCGACCAGATGTCGGCATTCTTCGATCTGGTCTCGCAGGATCCGGTGGTTTCCCGTGCAAAGCTGATAGCCGAGCCGTGGGATGTCGGCCAGCTGGACAGCTATGCCCTCGGCCGGTTCCCGCCGCTGTGGCGGGAGTGGAACGGCAGGTACCGTGACACCATGCGTGACTTCTGGCGCAGCAACGACGTAGGCATCGGCGAGTTCGCTAACCGCTTCTGCGGCTCATCCGACATCTATGGCAGGTCCCGGCGCCGGCCCACGGCCTCGGTGAACCTGATCACGGTCCACGACGGTTTCACCCTCCGGGATCTGGTCTCCTACGATCAAAAGCACAACGAAGCGAACGGGGAAGCCGGTCGTGACGGCACCGAGGACAACCGGTCCTGGAATTGCGGCGCGGAAGGCCCGACCAGCGACGCCGGTATTCTCGCCCTCCGTGCGCGCCAGTCCAGGGCTATGCTCGCCACGCTGCTGTTGTCATTTGGCGTCCCGCTGCTGCTCGGCGGCGACGAGATGGGCCGGACCCAGCAGGGCAACAACAACGCCTACTGCCAGGACAATGAGATCTCCTGGTTCGACTGGTCCGCAGCGGATACCGATCTGCTGGCATTCACCAGGAATCTGGTGGCGTTCCGGCGGGCGCACCCGGTATTCCGCCGCCACCGTTTCCTCGCGGGGGTCGAAGCGACCGATCTGCGATGGTTCACTCCCGCGGGCACGGCGATGACGGCCGCCGACTGGGCCGACCAGAGCGCTCTTGCCGTGGCCATCTACCTCAACGGCTCCGACGCGCCCGACCGCGCGGACGACGGCAGTCTCATGGTAGACGACGACTTTCTCGTGCTCGTGAACGCCTGGTGGGAGCCGCTCGGCTTCGTGCTCCCCGCCGCGCGGGCCTCAGTGGCGTGGCACGCGGAAATAGACACCTACGATCCGGCTTCGCCCGCGTCGGCCGCCGGGTCAGGAGAACGGGCCGCTGGCGACGAGGTCACCGTCGGTCCCCGCTCGATCGTCGTGCTCCGCGGGCCCCTGCCAGACGTCAAAGTTACATAATGTCAGGATCTTCCGGCGGACGGGACAGGGGGAGGTGAGGCGCCGGTGCAGGTCTCGGTCGTCCGTCCTGGTGAGCTGGGGTGCGCCGAGCTTGCCACCTGGCGTTCCATGCAGCGCGGGACTCCGTCTCTCGGTAACCCGTTCTTGTGCCCGGAGTTCGCGGTCGCGGTCGGTAAGTTCCGCTCCGACGCGAGGGTCGCCGTGCTCACCGACGGGCCGCGGATCGCTGGATTCTTCCCGTTCGAGAAGCGACGATTCGGGGTCGGAGTGCCCATCGCCGCCGGCCTGACCGACTTCCAGGGCATGGTTTACGCGCCGGGCGCGGAATGGGACCCGCGAGAACTGCTCCGCGCGTGCCGGGTCTCCATCTGGAAGTTCGATCATCTGGTCGCGGACCAGCGGCCCTTCGAGCGTTATCAGGCAGTCACTGCTCCCTCGCCGTTCATGGACCTGAGTGAGGGGTTCGACGCCTACCAGGCGAAACTGCGGGTCAAGGCCCCCAAGTTCTGCAAAACGATGTCGTATAAGGCCCGCAAGCTCGGGCGTGATGTGGGTGAAATCCAGTTCGTTCTCGACTCGCCCGATCACGCCACGCTGCGCACGCTGATGACCTGGAAGTCGGATCAGTATCGCCGGACGGGGCGCGTCGATCGCTTCGATCAGCCATGGATCGTCGAGCTCATCGATTATCTGTTCGCTGCCCGTAGCGACGGTTTCAGCGGCATGCTCTCCATCCTGTACGCCGGAGGCGTGCCGGTAGCCGGGCATTTCGGCATGTGCTTCGACCGCGTCCTCGTGGGCTGGTTCCCGGCATACGACAGGCGTTTTCACAGATACTCTCCCGGGCTGATCCAGCATCTGCGAATGGCCGAGGATGTCGCGGCCGCCGGCGTCCACCAGATCGAGCTGGGCAAGGGCGCCAAGGATTACAAGGAATCGCTCAAGAGCGGGGATTCCTTCGTTGCCGAGGGCATCGTCACCGGGCGGTCGCCGCTGGCGGCCGCGCACTGGGCGCGCTGGGCTCCTTCACAGTGGGCCGTCCGCCAGGTCAGGGAGCATCCCCCGCTGTTTCATGCCGCTGACCAGATGCTCGAGTACTACGGGCGCATCAGGAGCTCGCTCCGCCCGCCACCCCAGCAGCCCCAGCAGCGCGACTTACTGAGCCGACGGCGAGCCGCGTGTCACGGGGTGTGTCATAGAAGTGACACCTGCGGTCGTTTTTTTACCACACTGCTTTCCACGCCTGGGAGAATGTCCTGAATGTCGCAAGCCGTAGCGAGGGCATCAATCGCGGAACGCGGCCTGGGCCGCGGCGCGGCCGGCGCGGGCTTGCCCGAGGTAGCCGTAGGTCCCCTGGCCGCGCAGTTCACGTGCGGCCTCGGCGAGCGCCCCGTACGCCGCGAACGCGAACGCGCCGCCGACCGAGATCCGGTGCACGCCGGCGGCCGCCAGCTCGGACACTGACGGGCCGCCGGGCATGGCCAGGACGTTCACCGGCCGGTCAACCGAGGCCATGACCTCGCGGATCTCGGCGAGGCTGGTCAGGCCGGGAGCGTAGAGCACGTCGGCGCCCGCCTGGCCGAACGCCTGCAGCCTCGCGATCGTGTCGGCGAGGCCGGGCCGCCCGTGCAGGTAGTTCTCCGCCCTGGCGGTCAGGACGAGCGGCACGTCGCCCTGATGGGCGGCCTCCGCCGCGGCCGCGATCCGCTCGGCGGCCAGCCCGGCATCGTAGATCGGCTCGCCGGGCTCGCCGTGCTTCCTGGATATGCCGGTGAAGTCCTCGATCGAGCAGCCGGCCAGCCCCGCGTCCTTCGCCAGCTTGATGGTCTCCGCGACGTCCGAGGGATCGTCGGCGAAGCCGCCCTCGAGATCCGCCGATACGGGCAGGCCGGTCGCCGCGACGATGAGCCCGGCGTGCGCAAGCGCCTCGTCCCGGGTGACCGAGCCGTCATGACGGCCGAGTGTCAGGGCAAAGCCGCTGCTCGTGGTCGCCAGGGCCTCGAAGCCGAGCGAGGCGAGGATCCTGGCCGACCCCTGGTCCCACGGGTTGGGCAGCAGCAGCGGGTCACCGCCGCGGTGCAGCGCGAGGAACCGCTCCGCCTTCACGATCTGGGCTTTCACGATCTGGGCCTTCGTCGTCTGAGTGCTCACATCCCCGGACTCTAGCCGTCGCGGCAGACATGTATTTATACCGAACGGGAGCGGGATGGCGCGGATCCCCGGGATCGGTGCCATTGCCCGGGGTGCCGTCACGGCGCTCCCGTTCGGCTAAAAAAAATTTGTGCGGCGCGGGGACAGTCGAGTGATCGTTAGCTGGGGGTGCTCAGCACGGCGACACCACGCGGCGGCAGGACGAGCTGGTCAACGGGATCGTGCGCCCCGGAAAGCAGGTCGCGCATCGGCGCGGGCAGGCGGACGTCGCGGGCAGCGGGGGCGTGGTTGAGCAGGAAGACGAACCGTTCGGCGGCCCCCTGCCGCACGGTCGCCTGGACGCCGTCGGGCAGGCCGGGCAGCACCGGCGAGACCTCCGCCTCCGCCGCCACCCGGCCGAGCAGGGCGCGCAGGGTCGCCGGGTCTGGCAGGGTGCCCAGGTACCAGGCGACCCCGGCGCCGCTGGGATGCCTCGTCACCGCGGGCAGGCCGGCCAGCTCGGTATCGGCGAACTCCGCGATCGTCTCCGCGTCCTCCGTGACGATCTCCTCGGACCACAAGGTTCCCGCGGCCCCGTCACCGAGGCCGCCGTCATCATCGGCGCCAGGGACCTCGCCAGGGACCTCGCCAGGGCCTCGCAGCGCAGCGGAATCCCCGGCGGCGAGCGGCCAGAATTCCTCGACCCGCAGCCCGAGCAGCTCGCGCAAGGGCCCCGGATAACCGCCAGGGTGCACCTGGTCGCGGGCGTCCACGATGCCGCTGAAGAATGTCACGACCAGGTGGCCGCCTGCCCGCACGTACCCGGCAAGGGCCGACGCCACCGGGGTTTCGAGCAGGTACAGGCTCGGCGCCACGACCAGCCGGTAGCCGGACAGGTCCGCGGCGGGATGCACCACGTCGGTGCCGATTCCGGCGGCGAACAGCGGCGCGTAGCAGGCCAGCAGCAGGTCCCACTGGCGCACGTCGCGGGACGGCTGACCATCCCGTTCGACCGCCCACCAGTTCTCCCAGTCGAGCAGCAGCGCCACCGTGTTGCGAGTCCGGCTGCCCGCGATGGCGCCCGCCATGGCGAGTTCCGCGCCGAGCTCGCGGACCGCGCGGAACGTCCGCGTGCCCGGTCCGCCGTGCGGGACCATCGCTGAGTGGAACTTCTCGGAGCCGCCGCGGGACTGACGCCACTGGAAGAAAAGCACGGCGTCCGCGCCCTGCGCCACCGCCTGCCAGCTCCACAGTCTCATCTGGCCAGGGCGCTTGGGCGCGTTGGCGGCCCGCCAGTTGACCGCGCCGGCCGCCTGCTCCATCAGCAGCCACGGCTGGCCGCCCCTGGCGGATCGCGTGATGTCGAAGGAGAGCGCCGCCGCGACGTGCGCCTGCGGGTCACCGGGATCCTGGTAGTAGTCCAGCGACACGACGTCCAGGTGCGGCGCCCAGCCGAACATATCGACCGGCTTGTGAATCATCGGGTAGTTCGTCGTGACCGGCACATCCGGCGTGATCCGCCGCAGGATCTCCGCCTCCAGCTGATACAGCGCGAGCAGCGCGTCGTTGCTGAACCTCGCGTAGTCGAGCTGCTGCGCCGGGTTCCTGAACGCCGGCGCCTCGCGCGGCGGCAGCACCTCGGCGAAGCCGCCGTACCGCTGCGACCAGAAGGCGGTGGACCAGGCTTCGTTCAGCGCGTCGATGTGGCCGTACCGCCGCTTCAGCCAGCCGCGGAATGCCGTCGCCGAGGCGTCGGAATAGCAGGCGGCGACATGGCAGCCGTACTCGTTGCCGACGTGCCAGAGCGCGAGAGCGGGATGGCCGGCGTAGTGCCTCGCCAGCCGTTCGACCAGCTGGGACGCGTGCCTGCGGTAGACCCGGCTCGACGGGCTGTAGTGCTGGCGGGCGCCCGGCCACAGCGTGGCGCCGCCGGCGGTGACCGGCAGCGACGCGGGATACAGGTGCGCCAGCCACGGCGGCGGGGACGCCGTCATCGTGGCCAGGTCCGCGGCGATGCCATGCTCAGCGAGCAGGTTCATGACCTTGTCGAACAGGCTGAAGTCATACCTGCCTATCTTCGGCTGGACCGTCGCCCAGCCGAAAACTCCGACGGTCACCAGGTTGACGCCGGCTTCCCGCATCAGGAGCACATCCTGCTCCCACGTTTCCTCAGGCCACTGCTCCGGGTTGTAGTCCCCGCCGAAGCCGATGCCGCCGAGCCGCTCACGCAGCCCGAATACCCGCCGTTCGCCGGTGTCGTTCATCCAGCCTCCTCACGGTTACCATGTTCCGGAGATGCAACCGCTGGCCCGGTCGCTACCGTACGCGGCGATGGCAGTCACCGGATGCCCGTTTGGCTTCAGTGCATGCGCCTACTGATGATCCCGAACGGAAGCGTGGGGCTGGGGACGTTTGAATGGACTCCGACAGCGTGGTGCCAGATCGCGGCGGGGACGAGCCGGAACGGGTGACAAGGACCCGCGCGCCGCGCCTGGTCACGCGGATGAGCGCTTCACCCCTGCGGGGAGTCTTGGGGGGCGCGAAGCGTCGGCCCCCCAGGCAGGCGCTGCGGGGGGTCCTGGGGGGCGCGAAGCGTCGGCCCCCCAGGCCAGTACTGCGGAGCCTGCCGTGGCATGTCGCGCTGCTCGCCCTATGGTCCGCGCTGTGGTACCAGGCGCTGTCCCGCCGCGGCGGGCTGTCCTGGCACTTCTTCAGCGACGGCGGCCGCCTGCTGATCGGCCAGCACTGGGACCAGTTCACCGCGCCCGGCGGCCTGCACGTCTTCGCCAGCTACCCGCGGCTGCAGTTCGGCCCTGTCACGTACGCGGCGGGCGCGCTGATGCAGTTCCTCGGCCCTGACCATGGCATGGTCGCCGCGCAGGTCCTCATGGCAGGCACTGGCCTGGCGCTCGTGTACCTGCTCGAGCGCACCGCGCTGCGGGCTCGCCCCGACGTGACGGCCGACCAGATGCGCCTGGTGACGCTTGGCGGCGGCACCGCGTTCCTGCCGATCTGGATGATCCTCTCCGTCCGGTTCGCGCACCTCGACGACGTGCTCGCGCTCACCTTCGCGACCCTCGCCGTATGGGCGCTGGTGGCGGGCAAGGGCGCGCTCACCGGCGTGTTCCTCGCCCTGTCCGCGAGCTCCAAGCCATGGGCGCTCGCCTTCCTGCCGCTGCTGCTCGCGGTGCCGCCGGGCCCCCGCCTGCGCGCCGCGGGCTGGGCCGCCGGCCTGATGGCGCTCGCCTGGGGGCCGTTCGTGCTCGCCGACAGGGACGCGTTTGACGTTGTAGGTTTCAGCATCAGCAACGTGCCGGGCTCCGGGCTGCGGGCGCTCGGCCTCGACAACCCGACGACGCCGTCCTGGGACCGCCCGGCGCAGCTGCTCGTGGGCGGGGCGCTCGCCGCCGCCGCGGCGATGCGGCGCCGGTGGCCCGCGGTGGTCATCCTCGCCAGCGCGGCGCGCGTGGCCCTCGACCCGAACACCTATCTCTACTACGCCGCGGGGATCGTGCTCGGCGCGCTCATGTGGGACATGCTTGGCGCCAGGCGCCCGGCGCCGCTGTGGAGCCTGGCCTCGGTCGCCGTGCTCGTCGCCGACACCGGGATGAGCCAGGTGCCTGGATTCAACGGGGAACTGCGGCTCAGCTTCGTCGTGATCGCTGCCCTGCCGATGATCCTCGGCCACGCGGGCGCGGCGCGGACCGGGTTCGAGCCCCGTCATGGCGCGGCGGTGAGCACGATCCAGGCCGACCCGCGGGCGAACCTCATCGGCTGACCTTCCCCCCTCCCCTTTCCCCCCTCCCCTTTCCCCCCTCCTCCCTCACCGCGGCCCATATCCGGATATTTCACCATGTGTTCCAAGAGGGCTGTCGCGGGAATGGCCCTTTGGTGCTGTCAGGGCAGCCGCAACTACAGCAATGGTCCATTCACGTAGTCTGGTGTGCGTGAATGGACCATTGCTGTAGTTCGCTGCCGGCCGTGGCGAGGGTCGCCAGGCTGCTGATCTTCATGGGGCTACATGTCGTAGGTGATGCCCATGACCTCGTAGGTATCAGTGGGAAAGTGGCGTTCGCGCGCTTGGGCTATGAGCTGCTGGAATCTCACGATCAGCGCATTGATGGTCTGGTTGTCGAGATGCGCGGTTCCCCCGTCTTCCATGAATTGATCCATCGTTTGCTTGTACAGCACGCCCTGGGCGGTCAGCGGCTGCTGCGTGCTCGGGTCCTCGGTGGCCTGCCCGAGCAGCTGCTCGTACTGGTCGATGATCGGGGTGAGAAAATTTGCCCATTGCGTGATCCATGCCGCCTGCTCCTGGGCGGCATGGTCGTGGAACGCGGTGACCTGCGCGTTCATGGCATGATTTACCTGGCTGAGGCTGGCCAGATCGTCCGCGCTGAGGTAGCTGAGCACCTTATGCTTCAGCTCCACAGGCAAGATATTCCAGGTGGTGTCGGGATCGGGTGGCGCTGCCATGGCTTTCCTTCCCGCGGGCGGCTGTGTGGTCCTGTGGCCCGCCAATGCTGCTGGATATTTGTTCACCCGAGGATTACAGGTGGCAGGTCGCCGTGTGGACAACCAGATGGACAGAGGCGACGGCAACGGCCGCTGCTCGATCGAGTAGCCGGCGCTGCCTGTCATCCCGCGAGGCGCCGGGGTCAGCGGAGTACGCACGGTGGGCGGCCAGGCGGCGTGCGGGGCTGCCACCGCGTACCCGTTCGGCATGATAAATCCGGAGGTCAGCGTGTGAGTCCTGTTCTGGGCTAGCTCACGGCTCATGCGACGGATACGAGGTTCATCCACAATTCGCCGCCCCGTAATGGCGTGTGACCTGGCGCAATGCTCCGGTGTTTCACCTTGTGGGCATGCGGATCGCGATTGTCACGGAGTCGTTCCCGCCCGACGTGAACGGCGTCTCCCACTGCGTCCTGCGTGTCGCCGAGCACCTCGTCCGGCGCGGCCACCACCCGCTTGTCATCGCGCCGGAGCCCTCCTGCGCACCGCGGGGGGTGTCGGGGGGTCGCCCCCCCTGGCTAGCACCGCGGGGGGTGTCGGGGGGTCGCCCCCCCTGGCTAGCACCGCGGGGGGTGTCGGGGGGTCGGCCCCCCTGGCTAGCACCGCGGGGGGTGTCGGGGGGCCCGGGGGGTCGGCCCCCCTGGCTAGCGCTGCCCCGGATGGCCGGCCCCCTCCCGTACCCGGTGGTGCGGGTTCCTTCCCTGTCCATGCCCGGATACCCCAGCTTCCGGCTCGGCTTGCCCAGCCGCCGGATCCACGACGCGCTGACTCGTCACGGCAGTGAGCTGGTGCACCTGGCCAGCCCGTTCTTCCTCGGCGCGCGGGGCAGCGCCGTCGCACAGCACCTGAAACTGCCCACGATCGCCGTATACCAGACCGACATGCCTGCCTACGCCCGCGCGTATCGCACCCGCGGGCTCGGCGAGGCGTTCGCCTGGCACTGGCTGCGCGGCATACACAACGCCGCCGACCGTACCCTCGCCCCGTCCACCGCGAGCGCGACGGACCTGCACGCGCACGGCATCAGCCGCGTCTGGCTGTGGGGCCGGGGGGTAGACACAGAGCGGTTCCACCCCGGCCTGCGCAGCTCGTGGCTGCACTCGCTGCTCGCACCGGACGGCGAGGTGCTCGCAGGGTACGTCGGGCGGCTGGCCACGGAGAAGCGCGTCGAGCTGCTCGCGCACGTCGCCGCGCTGCCCGGGGTGCGCCTGGTCATCGTGGGCAGCGGCCCGGCTGAGGGGATGCTGCGCAGGATCATCCCGGCTGCCGTGTTCCTCGGCGAGCGGCAGGGCAGGCAGCTCGCCCGGATCTACGCGAGCCTCGACGTCTTCGTGCACAGCGGACCCTACGAGACGTTCGGCCAGACGCTGCAGGAGGCCGCGGCCAGCGGGCTGCCGGTGGTGGCTCCCGCCGCGGGCGGGCCCTTGGACCTGGTCGATGACGGGGTCACTGGGTTCCTTGTCGCGCCGGGTGATGCTGGTGCGCTCGCGGCCGGGGTCGCCCGGCTGGCCGGTGATCCCGCGCTGCGGGCCGCTCAGGGCCGCGCGGGGAGGGCGAAGGTGCTCGGGCGAAGCTGGTCGGCGCTCGGTGACGAGCTGATCGGCCACTACGCGGCGGTGCTGGAGTCGGCTGTGCTGCCTGGTCAGGCCGCGTTGCCTGGTCAGGCTGTGCTGCCTGGTCAGGCTGTGCTGCCTGGTCAGGCCGCGTTGCCTGGGTCGGCTGGGCCGCTTGGGTCGGCTAGGCCAGGTAAGTCGACTGGATCAGTAGAGTTGGCCGGGTCAGCTGGGTCGGCAGAGTCGGCTGGGTCGGCAGCGTTGACTGGGCTGCCCGGGCGGTCTGTGTTGTCCGGGCGGTCTTTGCGGGCCACTCGGTCTGTCCGGTCTGTGCTGTCTGCACGGCCTGGACGGTCTGTGCGGCGGGACCGGGCGAAGGCATGAGGATCGTCAGGCTGGCCAACTTCGTCGCACCGCGCTCGGGCGGGCTGCGCACTGCCCTGCACGAGCTTGGCGCGGGGTATATGGCGGCAGGGCACGAGCCGGTGCTCGTGGTGCCGGGGGAGCGGGACGGTGACGAGCAGACGGCCCAGGGCCGGGTGATCACTATGCGCGGGCCCGTGATCCCGTTCTCCGGCGGGTATCGTGTCCTGCTGCGCAAGCGGTACCTGGCCCGCCTGCTTGAGTCGCTGCGCCCGGACCGGCTGGAGGTTTCTGACCGCACCACGCTGCGCTGGACCGGGCAGTGGGCGAGTCGGCACGGCGTTCCGGCGGTGATGGTGTCGCACGAGAGCGTGGCAGGGCTGCTCGGGCTGGCCTGGCTGCCTGCCCTGGCCGGTCGGCCTGGACTGGCTGGCGGGGCCGGACTGGCCAGCCAGCCAGGCGGCCTGCCGGGCGGGCCGCTTGCCAGGGCGGGACTGGCTGGCGGGGCCGGACTGGCCAGCCTGCCGGGCGGCCTGCCGGGCGGGCCGCTTGCCAGGGCGGTGCTTGCCAGGGCGGTGCTTGCCAGGGCGGCGGCTGCGCTCGCTGACGCGCTCAACGCCCGCACCGCGGGCGACTACGAGCGGGTGATCTGCACGACGCGCTGGGCGGCTGCGGAGTTCGAGCGGCTTGGCGTGTCCAACCTGCTCCGAGTCCCGCTCGGGGTCGACCTTGACGTCTTCACGCCGGACCTTTACAGCGCTGCCAGACGGGAGCGTTACGCCGCCCCGCACGAGACCCTCCTCGTCCACTGCGGGCGGCTCTCCGTGGAGAAGAAACCGCACAGGTCGATCGACGCGCTCGCGGCGCTGCGCGGCGCGGGCGTGCCCGCGGTGCTTGTGGTCGCGGGAGACGGGCCGTTGCGAGGGCGGCTGGAGCGGCGGGCGGCCCGCGCCGGGCTGCCCGTTCGATTCACAGGCTTCCTTGCCGGCCGCGGCGCGCTCGCCTCGCTGTTCGCCGTCGCGGACGTGGCACTCGCGCCTGGGCCGGTAGAGACCTTCGGGCTGGCCGCGCTCGAAGCGCTGGCCTGCGGCACTCCGGCGGTGGTGAGCGCGACGAGCGCGCTGCCCGAGGTCATCGGCGATGCCGGGGTGGCAGTGGCGGGGGAGGACTTCGCCGGCGGCGTGCGCGCGGTGCTCTCGCTGCCGGTGACAGCCCGGCGGGCGGCAGCCCGTGCGCGGGCGGCCGAGTTCGGCTGGCCGGCCGCCATCGCCGGCTTCCTCGCGGCGCATGGTGTCGCGGCACCCGGGGCTGGAGTGCCTTGTGTTGCGGTGCTTGGTTGCGCGGAACCTGGGGCTGGGGCACCCGGGGCTGGGGTGCCTGGGGCTGGGGTGCCTGGTTTCGCGGTGCCCGGAGCTGGGGTGCCTGGGGCTGGGGTGCCTGGTTTCGCGGTGCCTGGGGCTGGGGTGCCTGATGCGGGGGTGTCTGGTGCTGCCGGGCCGGTGGTTGCCGAAGGGGTGGCGGGATGACGATGTTCGTCGCGCTTGGAGATTCGATCACCCTGGGAATGGGGGACCAGGCGCCGGATGGTGCATGGCGCGGTTGGGCCGCACTGCTCGCGGAATGCCTGCGCGAACCGAGGCTGCACAACCTCGCCGTCTCTGGCGCGCTGACCGCCGACGTCGAGCGTGACCAGCTACCCCTGGCGCTCGGCCTGAGCCCGGACATCGCCAGTGTCGTAGTCGGCATCAACGACACGCTCAGGGGGAACTTCGACCCCGGCAGCATCGCGGCGGCCGCCGCTCACACGGTCGCCGCCCTCCGCGCGGGCGGCGCGGTAGTGCTCACGATGCGATTGCCCGACCCTGGCCTGATGTTCGGCCTGCCCGGTTCGCTCGCGCGGCCGCTTGCCCGGAGGATCCACGTGGTGAACGCGGTGATGGACGAGGTGTCGGCGCGCTTCGGCACGCTGCACTTCGACGCGGCCGGGGACGCGGAGACCTACGACCGGCGGATGTGGAGCGTGGACCGGCTGCACCCCAGCGAGCGCGGTCACCGGCACATCGCCTGCCACTTTCACGACCGGCTTGCCGCCGCGGGCCGCCCGGTCGGGCCACGTCCCGATCCGGAGCCGTCGAGCCCGCCGCCGACCCGGCGTGCCCAGGCCCGCTGGATGGCCACCAAGGGCACCGCCTGGGTAGTGCGCCGGTCCAGGGACCTGGTCCCGTCCCTGGTCGCCATGGCGGTAAGGGAGTGGTGGTCGGGTCCAGCCACCCAGCCGTACCCAGACCTGCCGTCGGTGCTCCGCCTCCTCAGCAGCGAGCCATACGAGGAATTCCCTGCCCGCAGGCCGGAGGCTGAAGCCTGCGGGCACCCGGCCGGTCAGCTCCTCGCGCGCTCGAGGGGGAGGGACCGATAGCCCGGCACCTCCTCGGGGATCTGCAATGCCCGTGCCCTGGCCGACGCGACCAGCGAGCCGAGCATGCTCGTCAGCGCCTTGGCGAGGGATTCCTTGTTGTCCGCGCCCTCCTCGGCGACGAAAGCGGCCGCCGTGGCGATCCGGGCGAGAACCCGCTGCTGTGCCGCCCCGAATCCGTACACGATGATGTGCGGGCGGTCCTTCCAGCCCGCATCCGTCAGTCGTTCCAGTGCGCCGAGCCAGACTTGGTCGTCCGCGGGGACGCCCTTGTCGTCCGTGGGGACGCCATCGGTGAGGATGAAGAGGACAGGTCGCAGCACGACAATACCGCTGGCCTCCATCGCGGGGATATCGTGCTCGATCCGCTCCCTTCTGGGCGCCCTGTGTCTGTCGAGAAATCAGCGGATGGCCGGTCGCGGCATCTCCGTCACCTGGCCCGCGCCAGCTGAGCGGCGTGGGTCTCGCGGCCGGGGGAATTGGGTGCGCCGGGGCGGCGGCTAATGAGGATGACGCCCGCCATGCTGACCAGGCCGCCGAGGAGCTGGATCACGCCGGGCGTCTCGCCGAGCCATACAAAGGAGACGGCGAGGGCTACGGGCGGGACCAGGTACAGGGCGGCGGTGGACTCGGCGACGGTGTAGCGGGCGACCGCGTAGCCCCAGGTGACGAAGCCGATCGCGGACGGCAGCAGACCGAGGTAGACCGCTGACGCGGCAGCGGAGGTCGACGCCGCCGCCAGGTGGTGCACGGCTGCGGGCGCGAGGGGCAGCAGGAAGAGCGTGCCGGCCCACATCGCATAGCAGGCGACCTCGAGACCGGTGTAGCGCTTGAGGAGCGGCTTGGTCGCGAAGTGGTACACGCCCTGGACGACGGCCGCGGCGAGGACGACCAGGGCGGCGGCGGAGACCTGGGCCGAGCCGCCGGCATACGCGATGACCGCAGCGCCCGAGATGGCGATGGCGCTGCCGAGGACGGTGGTACGGGTGAGGCGTTCACCGAGGAAGGCCGTCGCGAGCAGGACGCTGAAGACCGGGGCGACGGCGATCAGAAGACTGGCGGTGCCAGCGAGGACGTGGACCTCGCCCCAGTTAAGGAGAATCTGGTAGGCGCTCATGCCGGTCGCTCCGCACAGGGCGATCAGCGGAAGGTCGCGCCGCTGCGGTCGGCGGACCTTCGACAGCGCGCTCACGCCGGCGAGCGCGGCGGAGGCGACGGCCAGGCGCAGGAAGGACAGGCCCCAAACCCCGAGGCCGTCCACGGCGACGCGGATGGCAGGGAACGCCGAGGCCCACAGGAGGACCGTCGTGACGAGGGCAGGAAGGCGCAGTGAGGTCGGCCGGGTGTGCATGCCTTATACGGTCGCACTCACGTACGCTAAGATCTAGTTAATGTTTCTTTGCTGATTAAGAAGGTATTGTTTTGCTAGACGTACGGCGTCTGCGCCTGCTGCGCGATCTCCAGGTCCACGGCACCGTGACAGCGACCGCCAAGGCGCTGCACCTCAGCGGCCCGGCCGTCTCCCAGCAACTGGCCGCGCTGGAGAAGGAGGCGGGACTTCCGCTACTGGAAAAGCAGGGCAGGATGCTGCGGCTCACCGCGGTCGGCTACCGCCTTGTAGAACACGCCGAAGTCATCCTCGGGCACCTCGCTACCGTCGAGGCCGACCTGCAGGCCCTGCGCGGCGGCGGCCGGGGGCTGGTCCGCATCGCCGTCTTCCCCTCGGCCGCCCGGGTCCTGCTGCCCCGGGTGTGGCGAGCTCTCGCCCAGGACCGCGCGCGGCTGACGGACCTGCGCATCACCGAGCGCGAGCCCGGCCCGGCCGCCGATGCCCTGCGGCGCCGTGAGGCCGACATCGCGGTCGTCCACGCCTACAGCCTGCTTCCGCGCGACCTGCCGAACGGCTGCGAACAGCATCGCCTCATGGAAGACCCGGTACTGCTCGCCCTGTCCTCCGATCTCGCCGCCCGGCGCGACCTGGCCTCTGGGCAGAGTGCGGACCTCGCCCGTTTCGCCGACGAGAACTGGCTGATGCCGGGTACGGAGACCTCGTGCCACGAATTCACCAGGCGGGCCTGTGGCGCCGCGGGGTTCGTCCCTCATCCACTCGCGATCGCCAGTGACTTCTCTGTCCTCACGGCCCTGGTCGCCTCCGAGGCCGGCGTCGCTCTCGTGCCAGAGATGGCCCTTCCCGCTGATACCCGCGGGATCAGCCTGCACCCCCTGGTACAGCCGGTCAGCCGTTCCGTGTCCGCGCTCACCAGGATCGGCGACGCCCGCCTGCCGCACCTGAGCCTGGTCCTCGACGGCCTCCGGAGCGCGAGCGTGGCGCCAGCGACCGGATAACGGGCAATCGTACGGCGTTTCCCTGCGATGCCGTAGCCTTCAGGCCGACGCAATTGGCGGTAAGGGCCGATGTCATCCAGATAAATGAGGCAGAGCGTTTCCCTATGACTGATTCCCGTTCGACGAAGATCCTGATCTATGCGTTCCCTTTCGGGGACCGCATGCTGGCGGAGGTGCCTTACCTCCGGTACTCGGCTGAGCGGAGCCTGTGTTTCCTCGAGGATCTCCGTGACCCGCGGGCGCGGGCTGTCGCCATTACTCCGGCGCCCGTCGACCCTTATACGCTCGAATACCACTTTCGGGATGTCTTCCGGTTCGACGACCACATGATCGAAAGTGTGCGCGAGCGGCTGACCCTCCTGACCCCACGTTCCCGTGAGGCCAGGCCGCTCGACGAACTGATCCTCGGCGACGACCGGATCATGAATATCTTGCGGCGCACCGCGGAGGAAGGCCCGTTGCCGACCATCGTCCACTTCGCCGCGTCCGCACCGCTGGATGAACTTGCCCGGGAGATCGGCGCGGATCTCGAGGAGGGCGATCATCCCTTCGTCAGCCGATGGGGAAGCAAGGCGGGCGGCAAGGAGATCTTGCTGCGCGCCGGGGTGGCCGTGCCCGGGGGGTCGGCGGAGACCCTGCGCAGCGAGGCGTCTGTGATAGAGGCGATCGACAGGCTCGTCTCAGGGCCGTATCCGGCGCGGCGTGTCCTCGTGAAGCTGAGCGCGAACACGTGGGTCGCGTCGATCGGCAATGCGCTGATCGACTGCGACCGACTCCGCCGTACCGGAGACCTGATCGGATCGGCGGAGGTGATCCGTGTGCCCGCGGACGATTTCCGCCGGGAACTCGTCGGCCGCGGGGCGATCGTGGAGGAATTCCTCGATGAGATCTCCTCCTCTCCGAGCGGGCTCGGGCACATCCACGCGGACGGTACGGTCCAGGTGGTCGCCTGTCACGATCAGGTGCTGACCGGTGGTCAGTACTGGGGGTGCAGGTTCCCCGTGCACGAGCGGTGGCGGCCCGCCATTGTCAACGCGGTCCGGCGCACGGGCGCGGTTCTGGCCGGCCTCGGCCACCGGGGCACCTTCGGCATTGACTTCGTGATCGCGGGGGATCGCGGGCTGCTCGCGGTCGAGATCAATCTGCGCAAGGTCGGCCCCAGCCACGTGGTGCGGTACGCCGAAGCGCTCGTCGGCGAGAGGGTCGGGGAGGACGGGCTCCTGCGGCGGCGTGATGGGCTGCCGATGCACTACGTACACGGGCGGCTGCTCGAGCCGCAGACCCTCGGAAAACTCAGGCCGAAGGCCGCCGTCGAACGGCTGCGTGAGGAGGGGCTGCTCTACCGGCACGACACGGGAGAAGGTGTCGCGCTGCACGTGCTCGGGGCACTGAACTCCTGCGGATTCGTGGAGTTGACCGCCCTCGCGCCCTCCCGTGAGGTCGCCGACGCATACGGTAAGGCGGCCGAGGCGGCCCTCGTGCGCTCGGAGGCACAACGGGGGGAGGTGGCCGCGGGTGGGTGACCGGCCGTGGGCGGGCGGGCCGGAGTGCCCGCTGGAAGGTCGCCACGATCCGCTCCGGATCCTCCGTCCCGACGGATATCCGCAGCATGTCCCTGTGCAGCCCACGGGCGTGCAGTGTGGCACGGCCCTCCGGGGTGGACAGCAGGCCGAAGTGCGCGATGAAGATCTGCGCCGACGCCATCGTGAAGTCGGCACCGAAACTCGGCCCCTTGGCGACGGCGAGATGGTCATAGACCTGCTCCAGCGGTACTCGCAGGTCGACCATCAGCAGGCCGCCCGGCGCGTCCGGGAGCCGTTCGACTTTACGGTAGTTGCCTTCGGAGCGGGCTTCGTAGGCCCAGTTGACGCGTCTGACGATGCTCTGGCGCTCGAGGAAGGCGGCGAGTGCGACCGTGCTGGCATTCACCCGTTTCATCCGGTCTCCGTAGTCGCGGATCCGGGCGGCCACGCGTGCCGCGTCGCGGTGGTAGGGCTCGTCGCCGTGCCGCCGCAGGCCCTCGCGCAGGCCCGCTGCGAACGGTGACGCGGCGTTGACCACGGCCGCGCCCATCAGGACGTCGGCCGATCCCGTCGCGTACTTCGTGAGGCTCTCGCACACCACGTCAGCGTGCGGGAGCACATCGACGTTGTGCGGCGTGGCGATCGTCGCGTCGAGCACCAGGGCGCAGCCGGCACGATCGGCGATCTCGCGCAGCGCCGGGATGTCCGGTGTCTGGAGGCTAGGATTGCTTGGTACCTCCGCGATGATGCCCGCGAGCCCGTCGGCGTGTGCGGTGGCGACGCGGGTGATCTCCGTAAGGTCGAACGGGTCGGGCACGGTGGTGTGCTCGACATCGATGACACGCTTTTCCAGCAGGCTCACGGTGTCGAAGAAGATCCAGCCGAGCTGGATCCACCTGCGCCGGCCGTGTCCCCGCTGGATCTCGGACAGGGCCGCGATGGCCGCCGCGACAGCGTTCATGCCGCTGTTGTGCAGTGAAACATCCTCCGTGTCGCGTGCGCCGTACGCGCTGGTGAGGACGGCTCTGATGGTTTCCGCGGGCATGTCGTCCAGCGCGGCCTCGGCCTGGCGGTCCTTGATCAGCCCGGCGCCCAGCAGGACGTCCTCCGCCTCGCGCGAGGACAGGTGGCTCCCCGTGTGCTGCACGTACTCGCGGACCCGCCTCCCCGGGACGTCGTCGCCCGGAACCCGTACCCCGTGCAGGCCGAAGGTCTCGAACGCCGCTTCCGGGGTGAGCCCGGCGTGGGCCGCGGCGGCCGCCGCGGCCCGTGCCGAGCGGGTCAGGACGATGTCCTCGCCCGGTCCGGCGCCTTCCCTGGCCACGAGCCCGGCTACCTGCGCCACGTAGGGGTGCACACGGAACCGCGGGTAACCCCACGAGATGCGCCGCAGGGTGGCCTTGTCACCCGACTCGAACCCGGTGACCGCCGCGACATCGGGGATCGAGACGGAGACCGAATGTATGGAGCCGGGGACCGGCCGGCCGGCGGGGACGTGCCGCAGGCTGCTGCTCACCCACGACTGCCTGCCCCGCTCGGTGCTCACTGCCCGAGGCCCACGAGCTGCTGCACGCCGTCCCAGTAGCGCTCGACAAGCCCGAGGAACTCGAAGGCACCCTCCTCGAACTCCGCCCTGGCGGCGGCCGATTCCACGTACGGGGCAATCGCGTTGAAGACGGAGTTACTGTGGCCCACCTCGAGGTCGATGTGCAGCTGCCAGAAGTGGCGCAGATCCTCGTCGTACCCCTGGTTGCGCAGCCCGTCGTTGATCTTGGAGACCATGATCGAGGACATCGTCTCGTCCGCGTACAGCGCGCCGAGTGCCTTGTGGATCGACGACTCGGTGTAAAGGCGCCGGATGCCGTCATTCAGGCGCTCCGTGACGTCGAGTGGCTGGTAGTGGCTGAGGTGGTCCTTGTCGAGCCCGATGCGAGCGAGGAAGCCGGCGAAGAGCGTGGAGTGGGTCGGGTCGCTGCCGACCTCGTCGGCCACATTCAGGATGATCTCCCGCAGGATCATCTCGTCACGGGTCTTGATCGCCATCCCCGTGATGTAGAAGGGGAGGTAGCGGAAGAAGTAGTAGCACTCGCTGTACATGTGGCTTTCCTGCCGGGGGTCGAGTGCTGTCGTGCGGTAGGCGTTCAGCAAGGGATGCTCGACGCCGCGGTGAGCCGCGATGCGGGCGAGCATCCTGTCGAGATAATCCTTGACCGCAGGGTCCGCGACGGCGATCCGGCGCCGTATTCCCGATTCGACATGGTCGAAGTGCTCCCACACTGGCGTGGTGGCGGATGGCGGGGCGTTCAGCTCGGTCATTCTCGTTCCTCTCACTGGGGAGCAGGGGCCAGCCCATCTCAATCCCGTGGCTGTTTCTCCCGGCGGCCGGTGGTGCGCGGCGCCGGATGCTCAATCCTTGATGGCGGTCGCTGCCGAGACGTCGGAGTCTTCCCACCAGCGGTCGTCGGCAGTGAACTCGCGGTTCAGGTCACGTGTGCCAGCCCACGTCATATTCAGGATGATGCGGGTCGTGTCGTCGCGCAGCGGGATTGTGCGGTGCAGCGTGGTGTCTGTGCGCAGGAAGTAGACGTCGCCCGACTTGAAGTAGTAGGTGTTGATGGGATTCTCGACGAGATATTTGTTGATCTGCGGTGACGACTTATCCCAGTCTGTGTGCGGGACGCACTGCAGCAGGCCTCCCACGTCGACCGGTGGGGCCAGGAGCACCCAGATCAGCGCGAAGCTGAAGTCGCCCCAATGCCATCCGTGGGTGTCCCCGCGCTGTTCCTGGCGGGTAATCAGGAACTCCTCATCGGATTTCGGGCACGTATGTAACCGCTCACCGGCGATGGCCTCGAGGAGCGAGATCAGCTCCGTGTGGGAGTACAGTGCGGTCATTAGGCTGCTGTTGCCCGCGATCGTCTCACTGGGCACGACGGACATCGAGCGGCGGGTGAAGTCCGTCGTCGCGAGGCGCAGATCGCGTCGCTCGGCGTGCAGGCCGAGGAGGCGCTCCGCCTCGGCGCGTACGAGCGAGCGCATGTCTGGCTCGATCAGATCGCTCACCGTGACGATGCCGTACCGGTGGAAGTGCTGCGACATCCGCCGGAGGTCGTCCTTTTCCAGGTGTGCGCACACGTCTTTGAGTTCCGGCCGGTTACTGCCCACGATAAATCTCCCGATGCTCAGTGATACATGATCCGCTGAAGAGATCACGGAGGGGCTTGCCGACAAGTTTAAAAGCATAGTAGGCGCATGCTGGTCCGCCAGCAACCCTGCTCTCGGCCACACTTTACCGCACTCGTGAACCGCGTCATTCAACGTGCGTGCTGGCAAGCCACATTCGCATGGCGGGTTCTGGAGCACGTATAACACCACACCCGCTGAATCTCTTTCTTAAATTGCGCATCGCGTAGCACACGCGCCGACAGTGACCCCATGGGCTTAGCTGTATAGTAGGTGCACCAGGAAAGAGCAAACTGCAATACCGGACAGATCGGATCAACTCCGAACTCGTCCTTATTCATCGTCGATGAAAACGATCAGCAGCGCGTTTTTCCGCTGTTGCTATTCCCCGGTTCTGACATCAAATCTGGAGGCGAGATGCCCAGCACGACGCTCGATCCGATGTTCACCGCAGTGGACGTTCCTGCCTTCTCTCACCGGCACATCAACGACATCGCGACGGGCTCGCTCGCAGCGGCCCGCGTCCGGAGTTTCTTCGATCAGGCGGCCCTCGACAGCATGCTCACCGCGCTGCACCGTCTGCCCACGGTCGACTACTATCCCGTTCGCACGGCGATGACCAGGTTCGGCCCGGCCCTCAACGACTACCGGGACCCGCCCGGGCTGGACGCCCCACGCTACTGGCGTGACGCCGAAGCCGCGCGGCACCTGTGGCGGGAGGTCAGCATGGAACCGGACCCGCGCCTGATGTCGCTGGACGCCCTCGGCGACGCGTGGGGAACGAAGCTGGTGCCGGCTACCATCTGTGGCCGCCCCACGTTCGTCGGCATGCTGCGCGAGATCAACTCGGGCACGCTCGTGCACTACGACGATATCCACCTCGAGTACCCGGGCGGCCTCTTCGACCAGAAGATCGTCGCCCAGCTCACCTTCAACGTCTGGCTGAAGGCGCCCGAGGACGGCGGCGCGACGACCGTGTGGCGCCACCGCTGGGAACCGGCCGACGACGCCCGCCGGTACAGGTATGGATACAGGCCTGATGTCGTCGACGGCCGCCAGCACCTCACCCTCACCCCTGCCCTCGGCGACGCTCTGCTCTTCAATCCGAACAACTACCACATGGTGCGGCCTAACGGGCACGGGGGCCGACGGATCACCTTGACGTTCTTCCTCGGCGTCGCCACCGCAGGTGACCTCGTCGTCTGGTCCTGAGCCCCATGGCAGCGCAACGGCCAGAGCGCGGGAGCCCGTTAGGCCGGTTCTCAGCTCAGGTCGAGGGTGCCGGGGAGGAACACCGACTTGGCCTTGAGGTAGCCGTCGAGGCCCTCCGGGCCGTATATGCTCCCGTGGCCGCTCGCCTTGCAGCCGCCCCACGGGGAGCCGAAATCCGGCACGTACAGGTTCACGCCGAATGTGCCTACATGCGTTCGGCGCGCGATCTCGAGCCCGTGCTCGGGATCCGAGGTCCACACGCTGCCGGCCAGCCCGTACTCGGAGTCGTTGGCGATGGCCACCGCCTCGGACTCGTCCCGGTACGGTATGACGGTCACGACCGGGCCGAAGATCTCCTCCCGTGCGATGCTCATCCCGCTGGTAGCGTCCGCGAACACCGTGGGCTCGTAGTAGTAGCCGCGGACCGGCGCGGCCGGGCGCCTCCCGCCTGTGACGATGCGCGCGCCGTCCGCGATCCCGGCGGTCACGTAGGATTCGACACCCGCCCGCTGACGCGGGCTGACCAGCGGCCCCATCATCGTCCCGTCCGCCATCGGGTCACCGATGACCAGGGCCGAAGCCTCCGCCGTCAGCCCGGACACAGCCTCCTCGTAACGGGAGACCGGCGCGAGCACCCGGGACATGACGAAGCATGCCTGGCCGGAATTGGCGAAGGACAGGAAGCCCAGGGCGGCCGCCGTCGCACTGAAGTCCGCGTCCTCGAGCACGATCGCCGCGGACTTGCCGCCGAGTTCGAGCGTCACCGACTTGAGCGTCTCGCCGCAGATCGCGGCGATCCGGCGGCCGGCGGACATCGGACCCGTGAAGGCGACCTTGTCCACTCCCGGATGCCTTGCGAGCATCTCGGCGACCTCGTCCGTTCCGGTGACGAGGTTGAACACGCCAGGCGGGAAGTCGGCCGCCTCGAATGCCTCGGCCAGGATGTAGGCGCTGAGCGAGGTCTCAGGTGCCGGCTTGAGCACGATCGTGCAGCCGGCCGCGAGCGCCGGCGCGAGCTGGGAGAAGGCGAGGACGAGCGGGTAGTTCCATGGCGAGATCACCGCCGCGACGCCCATCGGCTCGCGTCGCACCACGGTATGCCCGGAGAAGCTGACGGCCGCGCGGATCTCCTCCGGCCTCAGGTCGCGCGCCAGCGCCGCGTAGTAGCGCAGGATGGCGATGGGAAGCTCCGCGTTGTTGATCCTGGAGAACGCGATGGGCATCCCCATCTCGGCAGTCACCAGGCAGGCCGTGTCCTCGGCGCGATCCTCGAGCGCGGTCGCGAGGCGGTCCATGGCAGCCGCCCGGTCGCTGCGTGAGGCCAGCGGCCACGGGCCCTCGTCGAACGCCCGCCGGGCCGCGCGCACCGCGATTTCCACGTCTTTCTCGACCGCGGCAGGGGCGGCGCCCACGATCTCTTCGGTGGCAGGGTTGACGACCGTCACCACGTCGGACGACGCGGAGGACAGCAGGCATCCGCCCGCATAGATGTCCCTGTACTCGAGCAACGCAGGCTCCCTTCTCGGTGCCCGGCCCGCTTTTCTGGGCCCGGTCACCGGCGGCGGCAGCAGGGCATGGTGAGCCGTACGAGATGACAGGGAACCTGATCCGTTACACTTTTCTCGCTTGCCGACCAGAAATTTGTCAAGTTTCCTGATGATGTGCGCGCCTGCCACCCCTTGTCAAGGTGTCCAGCCGCAGGCAGGCAAAGACGACTATTCCGAACGGGAGCGGCATGGCAGCAGCACCCGACACGACCTCGCCGTGAGTGGAAGTTACCTCGGCTATGCCGCCGTAGTGTCTGCGGAATCGATCGCCTGGCCACGGGATGCCGCGGGGACGCTGTGCGATCCGGCGGGGGCGGACCCGGCGGCGCGCAGCCGCGCCACGGTCTCGCGCAGCAGCTTTATCTCCTGTGACTGGTGCGACGAGGTCTCGGCCATGGCGCGGATCAGCGCGACCTGCTGGTAAAGGGCCTCGATGACCTGGCGCGCCGAGCCTGGCGCGCGGTCATCGACAGTGTTTGTAACCGCGCTGCTCGTAACCGCGCCGCCCGTGGTGGCGCCGCTTGTAACCGCGCCGCAGTAAGGGCATGTCCCGAGTGTGCCCATGCCTGCGACGTTGCCACGGCGGGTCAGGCGGCACAACGACGGATGCCCCAAAGTAACCCGCCGGTTCCTGTGCCTGACCACAAGTGAGGCGGCCGGCACCGGGGCGCCGGACCAGCGCTTTTCATGTCATCTACATGCTGTGATGCAGGTCGTTTGTGGGATCGCACAATGTTAGGGCCAGCGCGCCGTAATATGATCGATGATCATGGCGGACAGGCTGCTTGCCTCCGGCCGTTCCCAGACAGCGGCGGGCCAGAGGGATCTCGGTCGCGAGAACGCGGTCCTTCGCGAGCTGGTGACGGTGTACCGCCATCTGTCCGGCCTTGCCTTGCAAGACGCCGACCTGGCAAGCGTGACGCAGCTGCTCGCCGAGCGGACCGGAGCGACGGTGGCCGTGGTGAGCCCGGTGATGGACGTGATGGCCGCGGCGGCTCCCGGCGTGTCGGCGCAGCTGGCGGCGGACGCGGTAAGGGATCACGTGGTCCACCCGCGGCTTGGCCAGGTCCTGCGGGCGTCGGGGCAGGGTCACCGGCCGCTCCGGCTGCCGAGCGTCGGCGCGATGCCGGCCATCATCGTCGCGCCCGTCCTCGTCGGTGACGAGGTGCCGGCGCACCTGATCACCCTCGATCCGGTAGAGAAGAACTTCGAGGAGGACATGAGCCTCCTCGTCACCGAGCACGCGGCCACGATCTGCGGCGTCATCCTGGGCCGCGAGCACGTGGTCGCCGCGGCAGCGCGGCGCGTGCGTGACGACCTGGTCGAGGGGCTGCTGCTCGGGCGGGGCCGCGACGACGCCGAGGCGGGGCGCTGGGCAGCGCACCTCGGGTACGACGCCGAGCGGGACCACAACGTCGTGGCGATCACGTTCGACATCCCCGCCTCGCGCACGGCGGGACAGGACGCCGACGCGCTGCGCCAGCGAGTCAGGGACAGCATCGAGCACTTCTTCGCGACCCGGGCGCCCGACGCGATCGTCTCGGCGCGTGACACGGAGGTGGTTGTCGTGTCAGTCGCCGCCGACCCGCGCCACCCGGCCGGAACGGATCCCCGTCGGCTCGGCGTCACCTGCGTGGCCCGCCTGGCCGAGCTGTTCCCCGAGACCAAGGTGATCATCGGGATAGGGGGGACATGCCGCTCTCCGCGTGAGATCTCCGGATCATACGAAGAGGCGCACAGGACCATCGAGACACTGCGGCGCCTCGGCCGGGTCGGGACGGTCACGGCGTTCGGGGATCTCGGCATCCACCGGCTGCTTCTGCAGGTGCCTGACTTGTCCGAGCTGCGGTCCTTCGCCAGGGACGTGCTCGGCAAGCTCAGCAGGCACGAGCGTGAGCGCAAGTCCGAGTACCTCACCACGCTCGCCTGCTACTTCCGCGAGAACAACAGCCCCCAGCGCGCCGCGCGCGTCCTGCATGTGCACCCCAATACAGTTGCCTACCGGGTCAAGCGGATCGAGGAGATCACCGGGCTGCATCTCGACAACTACAGGGACCGCCTGACGACGCAGGTGGCGCTGGAGATCCTCGACGCATTAGGGGATGAGCCTTGACCAGCCTGCCGCGATTCGCGGACGCCATCGGACGGCGCGTCCTCGTCTGCGACGGAGCCATGGGCACCATGCTGCACGCCGCGGGCAACGCGCTCGACCGGGCGCTTCCCGAGCTCAGCCTCTCCGACCCCAAGCTTGTCGCCACCATCCACGAGAGTTATCTCAGCGCGGGCGTCGACATCATTCAGACCAACACCTTCGGCGCCAACCGGCTATGGCTCGCCGACCACGGACATCCGGACAAGGTCGAGGAGATCAACCGCGCCGCCGTCCGCATCGCCCGCGACGCACGGGACCGAGTCGGCCGTGAGATCTTCATCGCTGGCTCGGTGTCCCCTGCCGTGACCGCACTTCAGCGGCGCGGCGTGGGGGCCGCCGAGCGGATGGAGGTGATCACCGAACAGATCCGGGCCCTTGCCGCCGAGGGCGTGGACGTTCTCATCCTCGAGACCTTCGGCTACCTCGACGAGCTCGTCGAGGCCGTGGCCGCGGCAAGCGGCAGCTGCGACCTCCCCATCGTCGCCCAGGCCACGTTCGCCGAGGACGGGAACACGCTCGGCGGACAGACCCCGCACGAGGTTGCCTCCGTGCTGAGCGGCCTGCCGATCGCGGTGCTTGGCACCAACTGCACCCTCGGTCCGCAGCGCATGCTTGCCGTGGTGGAGGATCTCCTCCGCTACGCCACTCTTCCTGTGAGCGCGCAGCCCAACGCGGGACAACCGCACAGGGTCGGGTATCGCCGCTACGAGTTCAACATCGACGGCACCTATTTCGCCCGCTACCTGCGCCGCTTCGCGGAAGCGGGCGTGTCGCTCGTCGGCGGATGCTGCGGCACGACGCCGACGCACATCGGCGTCGCCGCGGCACGGGTCGCCGGCCTCTCCGCGCTCTCCCCCGGAGGCGCGGTGACTCCAGGGACAGCGCTTTCCCGTGGCGGGGGGATACTCCCCGGACCCGCGACGGCCCCGGACCTCCACGGCCCGGATCCCGATGGCCTGACATCCCCCGCTGGGGCGGCCGCGCGCCCGGCGCAGCGCGCCGGCACGGGGATCCTGGCGGACCGGCTGGCCAGCCGCCGGTTCGTCATCGCGGCCGAGATCGCGCTGCCCCCTGGCGGCGTCCTGGACGAAGCGGCGGACACGGTGACCGCCCTGCACGGCCGCGGCATCGGGCTCTTCGCGGTCACCGAGCAGGAGAACGCGCGTGCCCACCTCGACTCGCTCAGCATGGCCTTGCACCTCCAGCACCACGTCGGGGTGGAGACCCTCGCGACGATGGCCACGTGGGACAAGAGCATCATGACGCTCCAGGCGGATCTTCTCGGCGCGCACGCTCTCGGCATCCGCTCCGTCGTCTGCACAACGGGCAATCCGCCGGTGCGGGGCGACTACCCCGCCGTCGACGGAGTCTGGGAGGTCGACTCGCTCGGCCTCATCGCGCTGCTTGCCGGCCTCAACGAGGGCCGCGACTCCAATGGGCTCGGGCTTACCACCAGGACGTCGTTCTGCATCGGGGCGCGGATCAACCCGAGCGCGCGGGACGCCGGGGCCGAAGTCGCCCGTGCCAGGGCTAAGGTGCGGGCCGGCGCGCAGTTCCTCGTTACCCGGCCGGTCTACGAGCTTGACTCGCTGCGCCGTATGGTCGACGCACTGACGGGCGAGGACATCCCCATCCTGGCATCGCTCGCGCCGCTGCGCAGTTTCGGGGAGGCTGACTATCTGGCACACGAAGTGCCTGACGTGAACATTCCGGCGGGCGTGCTGCGCGCGATGGAAGAAGCCGGGCGCGGGGCGGCACGCGCGACGGGCCTGAAGTTCGCGGCAGGCATGCTGCGCGAGGCGCGGGCGCTTGTCGACGGCGTGGTGCTCACCGTCGCCGGTGACGACCCGGCCGCGCTAGATCCGCTCTTCGCGGCCGTGACCTGAATGACAGTTCCAATGGTGTGGATGCCTCGCTGGTGTAGTTCTATGTACACCAGCGAGGCATCCACACCATTGCCATCCGAATGAAAGCGACGGAGGCCAGATGAGCATCCTGGGTACCCGGGTGGTGCGGACCGAGGATCCGCTGTTGCTGACCGTGGGCGGCATCTACGCCGAGGACCTGCGGGCGCCGGAGCTGACCGGGGCAGCGCACGTCACGTTCGTGCGCAGCCCGGTGGCGCACGCGCTGATCACTGGTATCGATGCCGCGGCGGCCCGCGCCGCGCCGGGCGTCGTCGCGGTGCTCAGTGCGGCTGACTTCGACGACCTGCCGCCTCCGCCTCCGCTGCCTGATGAGCCCGGCGTCGTGTCCCGGGTCCAGGCGCCGGTGCCGATCGGCGGGCTGTTCGCGGAGCCGCTGCTGGCCACCGGCCGGGTGCGGTACGTGGGCGAGCCGGTGGCTATCGTGGTCACCGATGGCCGCTACCAGGGCGAGGATGCCGCGGAGCTTGTCAGCGTGGACTACGAGCCGCTGCCCCCTGTGGTGGGCGTCGCCGCCGCGCTGGCCGACGCTACCCTGCTGTTCCCCGCGGCCGGCACGAACATGGCGGCGATAGGCGGCGCCGATGCCTTCGACGATGCCCCGTTCGACGCCTGCGATGTCGTCATCGAGCGCACGCTCGTCAACCAGCGGCTCGCGCCAGTGCCGCTTGAGGGGCGCAGCGCGGCCGCAGCCTGGGCGGACGGGAAGCTGACGCTCTGGGTAAGCACGCAGAATGCGCAGGTCACCCGGTTCATCGTGGCCGAGCAGCTCGGACTCGACCCGGCCGCGATCCGGGTCGTGGCCCCTGACGTGGGCGGCGGGTTCGGCGCCAAGATCGGAGTCGACCGAGAGCCTGTCGCGGTCGCCTGGGCGGCCAGGCGCGTCGGCCGGCCGCTGCGCTGGACTGAGACGCGCAGCGAGAACCTGGTCGGCATGACCCACGGGCGTGATCAGCGGCAGAGCTTCAGGATCGGCGGTACCTCCGACGGCCGCATCCTCGCTTACCGGCTCGACGTCGTCCAGGACACCGGGGCCTTTCCGCGGATGAGCGGGTTCCTGCCCGGCATGACCCGGCTGATGGCGTGCGGTGTGTACGACATCCCGTATGCCGAGGCCGCCTGCCGGGTCGTCGTGACGAACACGACGCCCGTCGCCGCCTACCGCGGTGCCGGGCGCCCGGAGGCGACGGCGGCGATCGAGCGGGCGGTCGATCTGTTCGCCGCGGAGATCGGCATGGACCCGGCGGAGGTGCGCCGGGTCAATCTCGTGCCGCCGGATAAGTTCCCCTTCGCCACCCCGACCGGGGCGATGTATGACACGGGGGAGTACGCGGCGGCGCTGGACAAGGTGCTCGGCACGGCTGGCTATGCCGGCCTTCGCGCCGAGCAGGCCCGCCGTCGCGAGCAGGGCGGCCCGGTGCAGCTGGGCATCGGGCTTGCGACCTATGTCGAGATCACCGCCGGCGATGCCGCGGTGGGCGAGACAGCCAGGCTTGAGGTGCGCGAGGACGGCACGGCGACCGTCTTCACCGGCAGCTCCGCGCACGGCCAGGGTCACCACACCGCCTGGGCCATGCTCGTACAGGACGAGCTCGGGATCCCGATGGACAAGATCACGGTGATCCACGGCGATACCGACCTGATCCCCAACGGCGCCGGGACCTACGCGTCGAGGTCGCTGCAGCTCGGCGGGACCGCCGTGCACAACGCCGCGGTCGACGTCAAGGACCAGGCACGGCGGCTGGCCGCGGACATGATGGAGGCAAGCGAGACTGACCTCGTGCTCGACACGGAGCGGGGAGTGTGGGAGGTGAAAGGTGATCCGGCGAGCGGGCTGAGCTGGGCACAGGTCGCCGGGCGCGCTGGCAGCGACGGTCTCGTCGCGGATGCCGAGTTCAGAGCGGAGCGGCCAACGTTCCCGTTCGGTGCCCATGTCTCGGTCGTAGAAGTCGACGTCGAGACGGGCAAGGTCTGGCTGATCAGGCACGTCACCGTCGACGACGCGGGCAAGGTGGTCAATCCCGTGCTCGCGGAGGGGCAGCGCCACGGCGGCATCGCGCAGGGCGTCGCGCAGGCCCTGCTCGAGGAGATGGTGTACGACGCCGACGGCAACCCGCTGACGAGCACGCTGGCCGACTACGCCGCGATCACGGCCGCGGAGCTGCCGAGCTTCGAGCTGCTCAGCAGCGAGACGCCGACGACCCTGAACCCGCTCGGGGTCAAGGGCATCGGGGAGGCAGGGACGATCGGTGCCACCCCGGCCGTGCAGAACGCCGTAATCGACGCCGTGGCCTACCTCGGCGTCCGCCATATCGAGATGCCCACCACGCCCGAGCGCGTCTGGGCCGCGATCAACGAAGCGAGGGCCGAGCTGTGAAGGTAACCGTGACGGTCAACGGCGGTGAGATCGCGGCCGAGGTGGAGGACCGGACGCTGCTTGTCCATTTCCTGCGCGACGTCGCCGACCTCACCGCGACCAATGTCGGCTGCGACACTACGTCGTGCGGAGCCTGCACCGTCCTGCTCGACGGGCAGTCAGTGAAGTCGTGCACCGTGCTCGCGGCCCAGGCGGACGGCCGCGAGGTGGTCACGGTCGAGGGGCTTACCGGCGAACAGGGAAGGATGCATCCCGTGCAGGAGGCATTCCGTGCCGAGCACGGGCTGCAGTGCGGGTTCTGCACGCCGGGCATGGTGATGGCGATCGTCTCGCTGCTGCGCGAGAATCCGCGTCCCACCGAGGAGCACATCAGGTCCGGCCTGGAGGGCAACCTCTGCCGCTGCACCGGTTATAACAACATTGTCCGGGCCGCGCTGGCCGCCGCCAAGACTTCAAACACATATACCTAACGGGAGGCTGGATCTAGTGATCCCCGCATCCTTTACTTACCGGCGTGCATGGTCGGTGGATGAGGCACTCGAGCTGGCCGGGGAATACGGTGATGACGCAAAATTCCTGGCCGGCGGGCATTCGCTGCTGCCGCTGATGAAGTTGCGCCTCGCGGTGCCCGACGTCATCATCGATGTCGGCCGGCTGCCGGACCTTTCGTATATCCGCGACGAGCGTGACCATATCGCTGTCGGCGCGCTCACCCGGCATCACGAGCTAGAGCATTCGGACCTGCTTGCCCGCGAACTGCCGCTGCTCGCGCATGCGGCCGGGCAGGTCGGCGATCCGCAGGTCCGCCACCGCGGCACGATCGGCGGTTCCCTCGCCCACGGCGACCCGGCGTCCGACCTGCCCGCCGTGGTGCTTGCGCTGGACGCCTCGCTGATCGCGCACGGGCCGGCCGGCCCGCGCGCGATCCCGGCAGGGGAGTTCTTCGCCGGGCTGTTCGAGACGGCGCTGCAGCCCGGCGAGCTGCTCACCGAGATCCGCGTGCCCACATCGAGTGCAGGGCCGGGCGCGGTCGGGTGGTCGTTCCAGAAATTCACCAAGCGCGCCATCGACTGGGCCATCGTCGGCGTCGCCGTGCAAGGCGACCGCGTCGCGCTCGTGAACATGTCAGACGTTCCGCTGCGGGCCACGGCCGTCGAGCGCGCGCTTGCCGAGGGCGCGTCGCCACGGGATGCCGCCGCGCACGCCGCCGAGGGGACACGGCCCGCGTCCGATCTGGCCGCGAGCCGCCCCTACCGCGAGCACCTAGCCCGCGTCCTCGTCTCCCGCGCGCTCACGGAATCCCGCTCCCGCGCCTGACCTGTCGGCTCACGTTCCTGCGCAGTCTCGGTCGGCGTGGCCAGGCCAAGGTCAATGCAATCCGCTACAAGGGCTTTGCGCTGCGTAACGAAACTGAGCGGTTCATAGGTTATTTCTGGCTGGCTGGCCCGACGCTCGCTGAGTGAGTATTGCGCTGGCGTTGCCGTGGAGCCTACGCTTATGGAAGCCAGGCTGTGGCTCCGTTACCATGGTCCTCTAATCGTGGCTACGTTCTTGGAGGGGAGACGTTGTGGAGTTATTTCCGTCAATGAATCGCCGCACGGCAATCAAGCGGACTGGTGCGCTGGCGTTAGCACTCGGCGCCATCGAGATGGCCGTGCCGCTGGCCTTTGTTCCTGAACGCGCGCTTGCCAGGACCAGGCCGTCGGATATCCAGTACGACATCGATGCCTTCCTGAGCACGCCCCCGCAGGCCTCCGATACTGGCGTCTTATTCCGGATGCCACCCGTCCACACGGTATTCCTCACGGCTACGCTCGGACGCACGCCGACCAAGGATGACCAGGATGACCTGAACCGCGTGCTTGGCAAACTCGAGCGGCACCTACCCTGGGGAGCCGCGCACCTGGTGACGTTCTTAGCGTACGGGGTTCCGTACTTCAGCCGGCTTCCGGGCGGGCTCCACGGGCGCCTGGTGTCCAGGCACATGCCCCGGCTGCTTTCTGACAACAGTCGCTACGCTCTTGAAGAAGCCGTGCCAGGCCCGACCGACGTGGGCGTTCCCTCTCCATTCGGGGCAAGGATACGGTTCACTGTTCCAGTCCAGATCGAGTCGAACGACATGCTCTTCACGCTCCGCAGCGACAACCCCCAGATCCTCTCGGACGTTCTCGCCTGGCTCGCGGGAAGCAACCGGCTTGGCGACCGCGACATCGACTCGCCGGACTGGGACGGGCTGATCAGCTTCACCTCGAGCCGGTACCAATTCGTCCAGATGGGGCTGCCCAAGGCAATCGCCATGAAGGACGCCCTGCCCTTCCGCAACTTCATGCAGCACGATTCGCCGATGTGGATGGGCTTCGCCGACCAGCATACCAATGCGTCTGGCCCGCCGCCGATCACTACATTCGTCGGCAACTCCTCAGCGAGGTTCACCACTGCTGCCGAGGGCGACTATTTCGATAACGGTTCCATCCAGCATCTCTCCCACGTGATCATTGACATGCTGCAGTGGTTTGACATGGACAGCCCCACCACGCCGCCCAGGCCCAACGGCGACGGCGGGTTCATCCAGCGCGTGCAGTACATGTTCCACTCGCCCAAAATCAGCGTGGGCAACGCCGACCAGTACACCGATGGCGGGGGCCCGTCATTCCTGCCCGCCGAGAACCGCGGGCCGGACTATGCGCTGCATACCATCCAGGGCATCGGCACGGACTTCAATCCGGACCTGGGCCATACCGAGCGCCGGATGGGCCACCTGTCAACCCTGCAGCGCTCGTCCCGTGCCGCCGACGGCACGCCCATCCATATCCGCGTCGACGGGCCTGGCTACGACAACATGGACGTTCCCGACGGGAGCAACCAGCCGAAAAACCAGTTCAGCATATTCGTACCGACCGCAGACTTCTTCGCGACCATGCGGACCAACATGGCGTCACTCGACTACCTACAGCAGTTCGGGGCGAATGGGGCCCAGGATGGCCTGGAGCGCCAGATCACCGCGACCCGTCGGCAGAACTTCCTCGTCCCGCCCCGCAGGAACAGGGCGTTCCCGCTGACCGAGCGTACCTGACCCCCGAGGGAGCATCGCCGCGAGATGCTGCCTCGCACGCCGCCGAGGGGGCACGGCCCGCGTCCGATCTGGCCGCGAGCCGTCCCTTCCGCGAGCACCTAGCCCGCGTCCTCGTCTCCCGCGCGCTCACGGAATCCCGACTCCCGCGCCTGACCTGCGAGGTCACCCGGCATGGCAAAGTTGTCGCTGTGATCGTGCCCGGCACAGGAATGCCTGAGCGTTATGCGCACCGGTCGCACCTGATCTGATGTGATGAGGTTCCAAGTGGTTGCTGGGCCGATCATCGGACCGGCCCAGCAGTTATGTGCCTACATAAGGCGACGGGTTGCTGAGGCCAAGACTGCGTAGCGCCCTCTGCTAAGATCTGCCAATGTCCGTCTGGCGATACCACAGTGTTTTTGGCTATCGCGTGTCCGCTGCCCATCGCCATCGCGTGGGATGGGCACGTCGCTCCCACAAAACCGGATGCGACCAGAATGAATACCCACATGCGACAACGAGAAGTACTTTTCCGGGACGCCTTATGAAGTCCCGTGGGAAAGCTGACTCTATTATTGATCATCCAGATATTGTAGTTTCGGGCTGAGCTCGCCGGAGGCGGAATGTTCGAAGTTGCTAAGTAGTGTTGAGTGAAACCGTAAGAAGGTGGGGAAAGGCGGAGGTATATGATCTTTTCGATGTATATGCGAGGTTCTGCGGCATTCGAACGATATTCCTAGAGTCTCAGGATGGCTCGGCACCGAGTGAGAGCAGGCGGGCGCGCACAGATTCAGCCTCCGGAGCGCCGAGGCGCTGGAACATGTCGAGTGATTGCCGCAGGTAGATCCGCGCTTCCTCGGGTCGTCCGATGCGGAGCTTGGTCTCCGCAATTCCGTCGAGGATCCTCGCCTCCTGCTCGGGATCGCTGATCTCTCCCGCTAGCACGAGGGCAACCTTGTAATGATCGAGCGCTTCGTCGTGTCGGCCGGCTCCTCGATGCGCATCAGCTAGCCCGCGAAGAGCGATAGTTCGCGCATGCGAGTCCCCGATTTCTTCGGCTATCAATTTTGCCTTCTGGTGATGAATGATGGCCTCGTCGTAGCGCTCCAAGCCCTGATAGGCAGCTCCGATCTCATTGAACGCATCCGCCTGATCCCGGATGCTACCCGTTTCACGATAGGTGACGAGCGCCTTCCGGTATTCAGCCAGCGCATCCTCGTAGTCTCCTTTGTAGTAGTGTATGTTTCCTATGTTATTGCGCGATGATGCCATGTTCTGACGATCGCCTATTTCACTGTGTATATCAATGGCCCTCTGATAATTCTCGAGAGCATCTCGATGGTACCCTTGATCGCGGTGCGAGTTGCCGAGGTTATTGAGGGCTTTCGCTTCGCCTCGCCGATCGCCGGCCTGCCGGTATAGGGTGAGGGCCTGATGAAACTGGCTTATCGCCTCTGAATAACGGCCTAACTGCCAGCAGGCAATCCCGGAATGGCTCAGAGTTCCAGCCACGCCGTGCCAGTCACCGATGTCATGGAATATGTTTTCAGCTTCCTGGTAGTAAGCGAGTGCCTCCCGGCAGCGAGCCGAGTAATAGTGAATTGTGCCAATCCGGTCGAGCGCCGCTGCCTCACCACGCCGGTCACGGAGGGACCGGTATATCGTGACGGCTTCCTGGGCATGCCCGTGCGCGGTCTCGTGGTGTCCCGTTTGCTGGCTCACGAAGCTGAGATCGAGTGATGCCTGCGCGATCCCGGGAGGGTCATCGAGATCGCGGCATGCTTGCAGGGCCAGGGCGTGTGCGGCTATGGCCTCGTCCCAGTACCCGGCGATGTCCAGGAATTCTGCGAGTGCGTGGGTTAGACCGACGCAATACGATTTCCATTCGTGCCTGGCGGCATGGCGCGCGGCCTGGAGGATGTTGCGCCACTCGGCTTCCAGCCATTGCCGTGCGACCTCGGGCGTGGCCAGGGTAGAAGTCACCACAGTCTGCCCCGGTTCGTATGGGTAGCTGGCAGGTACGCTAGCTGGTTGCCGGTACGAGTGCAGCATCTGCTCGGCGCTTCTTGCCGCGTGCAGGTAGTGATCCAGGAGTCGGCGGATCGCCCGGCGCCTTTGCGGCTCCGTATCTTCGCGTGCGGCGCAGGTTGCCGCATAGGCATGAACGAGGTCGTGGAAGCGGAAACGGCCTGCTTCAGGCTGCTCAAGCAAGTGATAGTCGAGCAACGCCGCAAGCGTGGCTTTGGCGTCGGCGGGTGTCTCGTCACAGAGGGCAGCGGCGAGGTCGCCAGTGATATCCGGGCATGGATTGATTCCCAGGAAGCGAAAGAATCGCTGCTGGCCGGCGGTCAGCCGTTGATAAGAGAGATCGAAGGCCGACATTAGCTGCGGGCTGAAGTCTCCTGTGCGATCGTGGTCGGCGTAAGGGCGGGATAGCTCTTCGATTAGTTCGGTGAGCCCGGACGGCCGTTCCTGGCGGAGGCTGCCGGCGGCGAGCCGGATCGCGAGCGGCAGCCCTGCGCACAGGTGCACGGCCTCGGCTACTTTATCGGAGTCGCGGGCTCTGTCCGCATTGGCGATCTGCGTGAAGAGCGTGATCGCATCGTTGGCCGACAGGGGGTTGAGGGCCATGGCATGGGCGGCATTCAGGCCGTGCAGTCGGTGGCGAGTGGTGATGAGGATCAGGCAGTTCCCCGCTGCGGGCAGGGCAGGGCGGATGTCATCCTCGCTGACTACGTCGTCGAGGATGACGACGGCACGGCGGCGGGCCAGTTCCGCCCGCCATAACTCGGCGCGCCCACCGAGGGTGCCGGGGATGCGCGCGGCCGGCACCTCGAGCATCCGCAGCAGCCGGTGGAGGGCGTCAGCAGGATCCAGCGGCCCGTTTCCTGAGTCATGGGCACAGAAGTTCAGGTAGAGCTGGGCGTCCGGGTACCTTCCGCTCATGTGGCGGGCCGAATGGACCGCGAGCGCGGTCTTGCCCACGCCTGGCATGCCCTCGATGATCCGTATCAGCGGGACGCCCGTGGGCTCGTGAACGGTGGTGAGCAGGCTGAGTTCGTCCGCTCGGCCGACGAAGTCGCCGGTATCGGGCGGCAGGGTGTTCGGCTGCGGTGCGTGCCCAGGCTGCAGGTAGACCGGCGTGATAGCGAGTTCGGGGTCGCGGTGCAGGATGCGCTGGTGGAGTGCGGAGAGTTCTGGGCCGGGTTCGGTGCCCTGCTCGACGAGGCGGCGGTGGACGTCGAGGTACAGGGTGAGCGCGTCGGCCTGCCTGCCGGACCGATACAGGGCCGTCATCTGGCAGGCGGTGAACGACTCATCAAGGGGGTACTGGGCCGCGAGCTGACCCAGCTCCCCCAGCAGATCGGCGTGATGGCCTAGCCGGAGTTCGAGTTCGATGCGTTCCTGGATGGCCGCGCGGCGCTCTTCTTCGAGGCCCGTGCGCATTCCCGCCATCCACTTGCCGGGGAGTCCGGCAAGAGGCTGGCCGCGCCAGAGTTCGTCCGCCTCGCGAAACAATGAGACCGCGTGGTCGGTCTCGCCGCTTCCGGCGACGGATCTTGCCTGTCGCCGGAGCCGGTAGAAGTGATGCAGGTCTACGGCCTCCGGGTCGACGTCAAGTTGGTACCCGCCGGCCCGTCTCTGTAATTGGGCTTGATCGCCCAAAGCGTTCCGGAGCCTGCCGCCAAGACGGGCGACGTAGGACGAGAGATTTTCCCGTGCCTTGGACGGCGGGCTCTCATCCCACACCCGGTCGATGAGAACCTCAGCCGGTACTGGCGTGCCTTGTGTTAACAGCAGGATTGCCAGGATGCACTGTTCCTTGACTGACCCGAGTTCATGTCGTTGCCCCGCTGACCAGAGTTCCAGGGGTCCAAGAAGTTTAAATTCCATGATCGGCCGCCCCGCATGTTGCCCCCCTATCGATAAGGGCACTTTCATGCCCCCATACGAGGCTATAAAACCATATTCCCTGTCGCGGTAACATCCTGCACCGGACAGTTCTCCCATGCCTCCTTGAGCCGCGCTCCGGGAAAGATCGCATGGCGAGGCGGCGCCAGGCCGCAGTTCACCAGCCGCGCATCGGCTGGACGATCTTAGGCGTCACGAGGCAAGCAGGACGGTGTGGCGCTGGCGACGTGCCGGACCCATCGGCTCCTCCGCGTCCCGGGCCGCAACGTGTTGACCGATCGATGCTGCCGGGGCGACACTCGTCTTGTTACCTGCGAGGAAACGGTCGCGATCACGGGGATGCGGTGTGAGCAGTGACGCGCATTACACGGCTCAGTCCACGCGAGTGGAGCGCTTGCCGGGTGCATCAAAGTGGCAGCACTGCACCTCGTAGCTACAGCGCTGCCATACTGACGAACCTCGGATCACCGACGCCTGATCCAGGGATCTGTTCCCGGGCGGTCTTAGACGCTGCCATCGGTACTCTCGCCTGGTCAGCGGCCGACAGCGATCACAGATCCTTACCGGCGCATCCGCTGCTGTGTCGCCGAGACCGCGCACGAGCTGGCGTCAGCGGCATCTCATGCCGCAGTGCGCGCAACCGCGCACCTGCACGTGCAGCACCGGGCTACAATCAGTCCCACCCATGCACTGTGAACACATCAAGATCGCGTGTAACTTACAGCTCCCACAGCCCGCCCGTACCATCCGATGACGCATCAGCCAACGAGCCGTACGCCAGGAAGTGGCATGATCCACAGGCGTGAAATACGTGCGCCCGGCCGCGCGATCCCGGGGACTCCGCGATGACGCATATCAAAGCAGAAGCGCCCGCACGGGCTCTTCTCGTCGGGCTCTACTCCCACCAGTATCCGGCTATCGGCGAGAGTCACGGTCTGTCCGTGGTTGCGGGTAGCCTCCGGGCGTCAATGCCTGCACGCGATTTAGACATGCATGTCCTAGATATGGTGGAATGGGGCGAAGAGGGTGGTGACCGGGCGGTGGACATTATCCGCCGAGCTCGCGCAAATATCCTCGCGATCGGCGTATCGTATGGCACATTCAGCGTTCTCGGGCGGGAGTATGCTGCCATGCGGGCAGCTCTTTGCGACCCAGACCCGTTAATCATCCTCGGCGGTCCGATCGCGAGCTATATGAGTGACCGGATCCTCCGCGACATCGCGCCCGAGGCGATCATTATTCTAGGCGAGGCCGACGATGCGCTGCCCGGCCTGGTACGGAGCTGGCTCGCGGCCAGTACGTATCAGGATATCCCGAACCTACATTATCTCGACCGCCGTACGGGAGAAGAAGTCCGCACGGTACGTCGGCTTGTTAATCTTGAAGCCGCCCGCCCGCCATTCCGGGATCATATTGGCAAGATCAAGCAAAGAGGGGGGCAAATATTTGCGGAAACGAGTCGCGCCTGCTCATGGGCGGCCTGCACATTCTGCCTCAGGGGCCTTACCGACATAGCGGGGCGATCTTACGAGTTTCGCCGCAAGGCCTCACGTCTCGTGGCAGACGATCTTAATAGAGTTTTCAGGTTAGGCGTTCGGGACGTCACGCTGGCAGACGAAGACTTTCTCGGGTCATCTCTCGACAAAGCCGATGAATTCATCGGTGAACTCGAATCGTCGCGAATTGAATTTCCCAGGCTCGACGCCAGCCTCACTATTCATTCGGTTTACTCGCGGAAAGATACGCCGGAGCAGGCGATGCGACGCGAAGAACTTCTGTGCCGCCTCAGGCAGATAGGCTTGCAGAAGGTCTTCCTCGGTATAGAGTCCTGCTCGCCGAGCCAGCTCAAGCGCTACGCAAAAGGTCATACGCGAGAAGAAGCTGCGGCCGCGGTGCGCAGACTTCAGCGGCTGGGCCTGCGGGTGGAGATAGGTGTGATCCTCTTCGATCCATTATGCACTATCGATGAGATCGAAGACAGCCTGAAGTTCATGCGGGGCCATGGCCTCTCCGCGCTTGCGTCCGGACTCAGCAGCGAGTTACGGCTTCAGGTGGCTACGCACTATCTAGCCTTACTCGAAAGATATGAGGAGAAATGTGGATCCAAGCTTCACTCAGGCCGACTGGATCCGGATACGCTCTCCTACCCGTATACGTTCTCCGAGGCGTCTGCCGGGCGTCTCTATCAGGCCGTCGGATGGTGGAATCGTCGGTTACATCCCCTCTACTACCCAGCGAAGAGCCTGTCGCGCTTCGGCTCGACCGGCTCGATCGGCGAGGCGGTCTACCCGGTTCGCAAGGCAGTCGAAAGTTTTCGCGACCAGGAATGCGAGGCGATCCTCCATGCGATCGTCTCGATGAGACGGGGCGGAGATCCCGAGCCCGAGCTCCGGGCATTCCTCACAGACGCCGCCATTTCACTCGCGACCGCATTGCAAGATATGTCGAATGCACTGGACTCTGCTATGGTCCAGCATCCTGTAATCCAGCGGGCCTTACTGGCAGCCCGAAACGTCGATGCCGTCGTCGGACCGCAGACTTACCGCGAAGGGAGTTCGTAGCTCATGGACGCAGAGCGCGTACTGGAATGTATGGCAGAGATCCACACTCTCACCAAACTGCCGAGAATCGGGTGGATCATGGCCGGAGTACCCGATCCCGAGTCAGTGTCGGATCATTGCTTCGAAACCGCCATCATCGCGTACATCCTGGCGCAGCAGATCGATCAACCGGTCGACTTGGGCAAGGTCCTCTCGATGGCATTGTTCCACGAAGTAGGGGAAGTCAGGCTGACTGACCTGCCCAGACGATCGGGCCCTTACGTGAAGGCATTCAAACGCGATGCGGAACGTGCGGCCTCGGAAGATATCGTCCGCGACGCCGCGGAGAGCGTTCTCCCACTACTGGAGGAAATGCACGAGCTGCGCACTCTGGAGGCCCGACTGGTCGAGGCCGCCGAAGAGCTGCAGATCATCGCTGCCGCTATGTATTATGCGAAAGAAAATCGGGGCGACATCTCGGAATACCGCAGAGATGCCGAGCGTTACGACGCTCTTGGCATCGAGCCAGCCAGGCTGGTCGCGGATGTGATTGCGCGTCGGCTGAGTGAATACCTCGGTGATCACCCCTACTGGGAGCTGGGGTACAGCCGGAAAGGGCGAGTGGTAGCGAAGTGAGCAGATAAACCGTGTATGATGTCTTCCTGAGCTATAGCAGCCGGGACACCGAATGGGCGCGTCGGCTATATCGGCGCCTTGAGAGATTCCGGATTGATGGACGACAAATGAAGATCTTCTTCGCGCCCTCGGCGATCTTGCCTGGGCAGTCGATTCCAAGAACACTAAGCGAAGCGCTAACGGCGTCCCGGCATTTGCTGGCCGTCGTGACTCCGTCGTGGCTGGAATCCGAGTGGTGCAGGCTCGAAGAGGAGGTAGCGACGTGGCGGGATCCGGCGGTCAAAGGTAGATTGCTGTTACCCTTGCTGCTGAAAGACTGCAATCTACCACCGATGCTTGGCAGGTTGCAAAATGTTGATTTCCGGCAGGCTAGCACCTACGAGGGATCGCTACGAGAAGTCGTCGAGGCGGTCAGGTTAGGTATGCGGCGAGCAGCCGAGGAACACCGGACCGAGTACGACCGGGTCACCGTGCTGAATTCCCCCATAATGCCCTGGCTTTGATTTGGCGGTCCGAGCTTCGACTTCGTCTGGCCAGAAATGATCATCGATCCTATAGTTCGGCTTCGGATGCACCCAGGACCCGACAGGCGTCTCTCTCATTGGATGGGCGGCCATACGCGGCTCAGACGCTCGTGCCTCGCGGTCGTTGGCGAGCCCGGGTCCGGGAAGACGACAACGCTGCGCATGATGCTTCTCGACGGAGGGGGATTGCTGGCCGAGCAGCGTGTCCTTGTGCATGCTCGTGACCTGGATGCCAAGCTCGGTTCGCTTGCCGCCAGGGCAGGAAGCGATGACAGGGGCCTGGCCGTGCTGATCGACGGCCTGGACGAGGCTGGCGAGGAGAATGTGCGTGGTGTGGCGGCCGCGCTGTCCAGGCTAGCTGAGCTTGAGGGTCCGAGGATCGCGATCATCATTGCCTCCCGCACTGATTTCTTTGATCGTCAATATGATATCTTGCGATCCCATCTGGGCAATCTTGTCGAAGTTCTCGAGATCCGCGACTGGCGAGAAGGCGATGTCATCGAGTTCGCCAGGAGGTATTCGGAGCGTGTCGATGATGCATCGATACTCCCAGCGGTCAGGCAGATTCTGGAAAATGTCCGTGGCGCTGATCGGCTGATAAGTAATCCAATGCGCCTGAGCCTGCTGCTATATCTTCTCGCCACCGGAGTACGGTTTGACGCCGTTGATCTGAAAGAGCCTTATAGTCTGTATCGACTCTTCTATACAGAGTGGATCAAGAAGGAGCGCCATCGCGGGACAGGCGGATCTAGCTCAGCTTCCATACAGCGCGCACATGTTACCATTTCCCGATGGCTATACAAGAACGGCGGTGAAGTGGCTGACTTGCGATCGCTGTTGCCGCAGCTTGACGATGCCGACGAACGCAGGATTCTGGCAGATTCTGCGTTCGCGGGCATCCTGGCCCTTGATGAAGATGAAGCGGGTAGTCGTCTTGTGGTTGGATTTCGCCATGAAACAGTCGGAGAATTCATTATTGCTCAAGACATTCTGCATGCATTCGGCGAGGGCGGAGCGGATATCGATCAGGCGCTAGAGACCACGGTAGGCGACAACGTGAACGCCTTCGTTCGCAGTGGTATGCTCGAGGCCGCTTATCCTAGAGTCCAGCGTTATCTGGCGAATCTGACTACCCGCTACGAGAGCCTGTTGCCCACCGGATCGGCTGGGATGGACGCCGCTGTCATAGACCGGTCGCATCGGCTGAGAGAGCAAATCCTCTACTATATCGGGCGTCTGCCGCTCGACAGATTTCCCGGAGTTCTCCGCCACGCTTATGAAGATGAGCCAGATCCGCTACTCAGGCGCTCGGCGGCTCTCGGTGCCATAATCCAGGGCGATCTTGAAATAGAGCGTGATTACCTCGCGCTGCTGGATGATCCCACGCAGGCCCGGCTGAACCGTTCCGTGCAGATGGTCTACTTTGGCGACGTCCGTGCTGATCTGCACACCTTCGAAGACGCGGGCGAGGACTGGTCCAAGACGCGGACTGCAATCTACCGGCGCTTGACGGGCAACCTTGCCAGAGATCTTCGATTGCGATGGTGGGATCTCCGGACTCTGCGATCCTTTTACGAAAGCCGGGATTTCGTGGATGTCCCGTCGGCCAATGAGGCCAGTATTCTCCGGAATGTCGTCCTGACGGACAATTCGTCGGCGGACCGGACACTCGCCCTTCGAGCGGAGCATGACCGGCTCGTCTCCCAGCTAGACATCGATCGGCGGTAAGCTATCCCCGGCGCGCTCCGGGCGAGGTGGAGGCCACGGCGCTGGAGTGTCGCGAGGAGCGCTGGCGCGGGCAGGACTGGATCGGGCCCGCTGTCGGTGGGCAGAGGCATATCGGTGAGTGGGCACAGGAGCCCGGCGGGAGTAAGGGGAGACCATGACCACACTTGAGAACCGGCCGAATACCGCGCTCCTTGTCGTCGACGTGCAGAACGGTGTCGTCGAGGGGGCTCACGGGCGCGACGCGGTCGTCGCGAACGTCGGCAGCCTTGTCGAGAAGGCGCGGCGGGAACGGGTCCCGGTCGTCTGGGTCCAGCACTCCGACGAGCACCTTGCGAGCGGGAGTGACGACTGGCGGATCGTCCCGGAGCTGACTCCGGGCGACGCCGAGCCGCTCGTCGGGAAGAACTACGGGGACTCCTTCGAGGACACCACCCTCGAGACCGTGCTGTCGGGCCTCGGAGTCGGGCGGCTCGTCGTCGTCGGCGCGCAGACCGGTGCGTGCATCCGCTCGACGCTGCACGGCGCGTTCGTCAGGGGGTACGACGCGACCCTTGTCAGCGACGCCCACACGACAGGGGACGAGACGGCATGGGGAGCGCCGCCGCCGGACCAGATCATCGCGCACACGAACCTGTACTGGACCTACCAGACGGCGCCGGGGCGGACGGCCGGGACGGTCGAGACCAAGGGCGTCGACTTCGGCGCCACGTCCTGAAGCGAGCATTCACTTCCTCGCGGCGATCACATCCTCGCCGTCCGGTCTCCGCCCTCTGGGACATGCACACGTCCCCCGATAAGTGATCGCTTTCCATGATGTCTCCCTCGGACAACCATCCTGATCCGGCGGGCTCTATCAATTCAGCGTCGAGGGGAAACGATCTCCGCTCGAGGCTGGAATGGCGGCCTATGGAGGCCAAGATCGCCCCACGTCGGCTGCACGGGGCTTTTCCCGGAGATGCTTGCTGCGGCGGGTTTCCGTGGCCGTAAAAGGATTCCGGGTCGGTAGTCGGCGTTGCCTGCGGTGATTACGCAGGAGCGGCCGTTCACATCGAGTTATTTGCGGCCAGCGGCAGAAACACTTCGTCAACGATCTCGGTGATGAGCTGGTCCGGGACCGGTGTCGTGCCAAGGCAAAGCTCGCTGTGAAGGACATTGACTGGCAGGCGGGCGATCTGGGTGCTCAGGCTTCCGGCGCCGGTCTCGCCGCGCTGGCGTGCCCGGCGCAGGATGAGGCTCATCTGCTCGAAGCCCTCAGCGGCGGCCTGGCGCCGCAGGTACGCGGCGAGTTCGCCGCCGGGGTCAGGGATGATCTTTGCGGCGCGACAGCGGCGGTTCATCGCTTCCAGGACGGCGATCACGTCGCCGCGCAGGCCGCCCGTGTCGATCGACTCCACGCCGAGGGGGACAACCCGCCGGTCGATCGCTGCCGCCACGAGTTCGGTCCGGTTGGGCCAGCGCCTGTAGAGGGCCGCCTTGTTGGTGCAGGCGCGAGCCGCGATGCCAGCCATGGTCACCTGGCCGTAGCCGATCGCTGCGAGCTCGTCCCAGGCGGCGTCGAGGATGGCCTGCTCCAGCACGGCTCCCCGTCGGCGGGTACGCGGCCTGGACCGGGCATCGTCGGCGCCGGCTGCCCGCCCGGCCACTGCGTTGTCGTTAGCAGCCATCTCCACAGGGTACCTAGCGTTCCTTATCCGGGTATCCTATATCAGGGAACTTATGGTTCCTTACGGAGGTCGGGAGATGACAGATACGGCTCAGCCCAAGGTGGCGCACAGCACGAGGTGTCGAGAATGGAAAGGGCAACCACGGCAACCAGAAAGAAGACCGGCTTACGCCCCCGAGCATACGGTGGCTGGATGCGGGTCTATGACATGATCGTGGACGAGCGTCACCGGACAGCCGACATGCTGGCGACCTTTACCGCCGGTCAGCTGCGGCGGCCGAGCCTGTGTGCCGGGTGGACGGTGCATGACATCGCCGCCCACCTGATCACTTTCCTTCGCTTCGGGCAGCTGAAGCTGTATCTGGGAATCCTCGCCACCGCCGCGGACATCGACAAGGTCAACCTGAGACTGACGCGGCGAGCGGCCATGCGGCCCAGCGGCGAGATCATCGAGGCGCTGCGCCGCGGGGCTGACTCCCGGATCACCATCCCCATGTCCGGATACGATCCGGTGCTGACCGACCTCATGCTGCACGACCTGGATATCCGAACGCCTCTCGGCATTCCCCGCGCGACCCCTGAGGAGCGGTTGCGGGTGGCGTTCAGCCACCTCACCGCCAGGCCGTCGCCCGGCTTCACCATGGGGTCGAGGCTGGGAGGACTGCGCCTGGTGGCCACCGACACCGGGTGGACCCACGGGGACGGAGCACTCGTGCGGGGCAGCGCGGAGGCCCTCCTGCTGGGTATGAGCGGCCGTACCGTCGCATTCGGCCAGCTGGACGGCGGCGGCGTGCCGCTCCTGCGCCGCCGGGTGACCTCGGCGCCGAGGCCCGGTGCCGGCCGCCGCCTGGCGACGGTTCTCGCCGTGCTCACCAGCCCGCCCCCGGCCGAGCGCAGGTCGCGGCTGGCAGCCGGCGATCATTAGAACGCGGGACCGGCGGCATCCGGCATGCCCGTGCGCGACCGGCCGCGCGCTGAATACTCAAAGACATTTATATGCCGAACGGGAGCGCGATGGCAGTCCCTGCCATACTCACTTCTGATCACGTGAAGGTGCCGTTCAGCGGACTGGGTGCCGCACAAGGGTACCGTGGAATCAGCCATCCACGAGCCAGGCCGAGCGTGCATCTCTACACGGGCGTGTGCGCATTCCACCGGCGCGCGGCACACTGTGAGGCGGCGAGCGTTGAGAAGGCGCTGGGCATGGGTAAGCTCGTCGGTGCCGACCACGATACGGTCTCCGGAAGACGGGATGTCGAGCGGGTTCAGCGTGGCGGATCCCGAAGTGCGGGTGCCGGGGGGCGCGAGCGGCATGATGCTGACGCCGGGGTCTTCGCGAGGCACCAGGCACGCTGTCATGTCCCCGGCTTCCGTGCGAGCATAGGTCAGGAATACATCCGCCAGGGCACCGCCGGTCATGCAGTCCTTGCGGTCGCTCAGCGGGTACCCGTCGGCGGACCTGCGCTCGAAGGCCCTGGCCCAGGTGAGCGGATCGGCGCCCTCGCCGTCGGCTTCCCGTGGCAGCGCGAGATACCGCAGGCCTGACCGGCCCGCGGCCGCCAGGAACCCGGCGGGCACCGGGATGTACGCCTCGTCCCGGCCGGCGGCGCCAAGGCCGATCTCGGTGAGCAGATCTTCCCGGCGCTCTCGGACAAGACGCCGTGTGGCGGCCTCGGCCTGTGTCGCGGACCACGTCACCTCACCCGTCGAGGTCCCGTATCGCCGGATGGCGCGCGGCGGCCGCGTGCGCGCTGGCCTCTTGCCGCCGTGAGCACGGCGGCGGTGGTCGGACCGATCAGCTGGCCTCTGACAACGAAGGGATGCAGGTACCGGTGCACCTGGGCGCGCAGATTCTGCGCACCGCCCTCGTCCAATGCGGTGATCAGGTCCGCTACGCCGGAAGAGGTGTACAGGCTCATGAAGCCATCCGGCCCGCTGGGGATGACGACCTGGAGGGTATGCCGAGCCGTCAGGATCGATTTCCACCCCGCCTGGTCTGCGGCGGCGTGCAGGTCGTCGGGCGGTAACGACCAGGGCCGCGCAAAGGCGCTGGCGGCCTGGGATCCCAGGATGTCGCCGACGGCGGCGTGCAGGGCGGCGAACAGCGGGTTTTCCTCAAGGCTGGTCCATGTTGCGGCGACAAGCCGCGCTCCCGGGCGCGCGGCCCGCCGCATGTCAGCGAGAGCGGCGTGCAGGTCAGGGACGAACTGCAGGACCTGCTGGCATACGACGATGTCGAACGCGGAGCGTGGTGCCTTCAACGGCGCGGCGGGGGAGAGACGGTAGGTGATCTTGGCCCCGCCAGCTGGCGGGGGTTTGCGGACGGCCAGCGCCAGCATCGCCGGACTGCTGTCGACGCCAAGGACGGCGCCGTGCGGGCCGATGCGCGAGGCCAGAATGCGTGCGGCCGTTCCCGGACCCGTGCCGACATCTAACCCTGCTGTGCCGCTCTCCGGGGGCACGACGTCAAGGAGGTGCCCGGCCCAGGGCCCGAACACAGCGGGAACGAGGATCGTGTCGTAGCCGCGCAGATGAGCGGTGGCCGCATCCACTGCCAGCGGCGGGGACTCTAGCACTGGCGCATCCCAACGTTTGTTGGCTGGTCATGGGAGATCCTCCGGCGCTCAGGATGCCTGCGAAGCGGATCGGGGTGGCAGACGCGGCCTGAGGGTGCGAAGTACTTCGGTTTACGAATGATTCTGATGACCGTGTCCGCGATGGATCGGGCACATCCCATGGACGGGCCCCGTCCCGTGTGATGGGAACGATGTCGCCGCGTGGCACCAGCCCGCTCCGTGATATGTGGCCTATGCCAAAGGTCCCGGCTGCGCCTGAGAAACGCTGTAGGGGGGTATGGAGCGGTCGGGAAAATGGGAGTATCCGGATCCGCCCTGTCCAGAACGTAGCTCATCGGTTATGTTGCGTGAGCCGGAGCAGGTAGGGGCGGGAGGACAGCGATAGCGTCGCTGACGCGTCGCCGCCTACTTCGGTAGAGCCAGGCAGCAAAGGCAAAGGGAGGGGCATGCTCATGGACCGGGGAGCTGAAGCGTCGGCTCGCTTGTGGAGATTTTCCTGCTCTACTGCCGGGCGGCGACGCTGACCACCGCCATAGCCAAGGCCCTCGCCCTGCTGGACGCGTTCCCAGACAACGGCCGCGCGATGGGCGCCGCCGAACTCGCGAGCGCCCTTCGCCTGAGCAAGTCCACGGTCCATCGGGACCTGGCTGAGCTGGCCGCCGTCGGCTTACTCGACTATCACGACGGCCGCTACCGCCTGGGCTGGCGCATCGTCGAGCTCGCGGAGTCGATCACCGGCTGGACCCGGCCGATGCGTGAGGCCGCCCTGCCCTACCTGCTCGACTTCTACGAGAGGACACATGCGACGATCACCCTCGCCGTGCTCCTCCCAGAGGCCGTGCTGTGCGTCGAACGCCTATTCGGCCACCAGCGCTTACCGATATCTACCCGGATAGGCGACCGTCTGCCACTGCACTGCACCGCACTGGGCAAGGTTTTGCTCGCCTTCGATCCCAGCTGGCCTAGGCGCCTGTCCCCGCGCGGTGCCTTCACTGCGGTTACCGCCCGCACCATCACCTCCCCCCGTGCACTGGCCCGGCAACTGCGCGAGGTCAGCGATCGCGGCTATGCACTGGTGGATGGCGAGATGACCCTAGGTGTCGCCTGCATCGCCGCCCCCGTGTTCGCACGCCCCGGAGGCATCGCTACCGCTGCGATAGCTGCCGCGATCCCCTCTGCGAACCTGGACCCCGTCCCTCTCGGCGACGGCGTGCGCAAGACTGCCCACGCCGTATCCCTCTGCCTCCAGGGCCTTTCGACGCGCGAGCCGAGGGCTGCCGGAAAACCCTGGCACCAGGGGCGGTGACTCAGCCCACGGAATCGTTCCGCAGCGTGGGACGCCAGATTGACTGGTGCCAGGCGAGAGGATCAGTATGGGCCTGCCGAATCCGACCTCCCATGGATGGGCAAAGTGCCTACGGCCGAATCGCTAGGGGAAATGAAGTGACAGAGCGTCAAAGCTTATCCGGTCCTGATCGTCGTCGTTTTATGGCTGCCGTCGGCATGGGCGCAATGAGCGTTCCATTGCTGTCTCCGGCCGCACACGCGAGTCCGGTGCCCCGGCCGCACGCCAGACCGGTGCCCCGGTCGCATGCGGGCGTGTCTCCTGCGGATGTGCCAGCTGTCGATCTCTACGTACTGACCAATCCCGTTCAAGTGGCAGACGATGATACCGGTACGCTGACGATCAAGGTGGGCAACTACGGTACCGGCGCCACAGCGAACCCGGCGAAACTGCGCGTCATCTCTCCGTTCTATGTAAATTTCGGTTCCCTGCCGACTGGGTTCACGTACCTTCTGCACAATGCGGCCCCGAATGTGCAGTCGATCGTGGAGTACGACGTTCCAGCGCCAATCAACAGCGGTTCTTCTGTCACAGTAAGTCTTCCTGTGGTGTTGCTGGCCGGCGGGCCCAACAAGCCAGCCTTCGGGCACGCCACCATCGCCGGTGACCCAGCGGACAATGATCTCGTGGCGGACCACAATCAGCAGGGCTTCTCGGTGAGCCGGCCTACGGCCACCTTTAATAACGTCACCAACGGAACTGTTAACGTCTACCATTACGACGAGACAGTGCCCTTGAAGTCCGGGGGTAACGGGACGCTGAATTTCAAGGTTAACAATGCGCTGGGGACGACGACGAGGCCGTTGACGGTAACGCTTAGCACTCCGTATTACGTGAACTTCGGCAACCTGGGCGGGCTAGGGCTGGTGGCTTTTAGCCCGACGATGGTATACACGAATTCTGATCCCGCGGTGCCCTCGGTGGCACAGTTCACCATTCAGACGCATCTTCCTGGCCTCCTTGGTTTCCCCGTGGTACTGCCGGTTCCGCTAACACTGGTATCTGGCGGTCCCGGGGGCCTGCGGCTGGGCGATGCCATCACGGTGACAACGGCACCCGATGTGGACACCGATCTCAGCACCAGCCACCACCCCTTCGGGGTGATGGCCCTCGTATGACCGCATGGGCATGTATAAGCGGACGCCTCCGGCGAGTCGTGGACCTTCGCCGGGCGGTCTGGCCGAACAACCTCCGGTCGGCGCTCGTGCGGGGCAGCGCGGAGGGTGCCCCGCACAAGGGCACCTTCTCGCGAGGGCATCCAGCCCAGCGCATCCCGCCCGGTTACGTGAAAGTGCCGTTGACGTGGCTGGGGGTGTGGAAGTGCCGTTCAGGTGGCTGAGTGGCGGGGCCGGCGCGGTCTGCGTGGTGTGGAAGTGCCGTTCAGGTGGCTGGGTGCCGCTGGACGTGCCGGTCATGTCCCGCGGTTACGGTCGTCCGCGAATGGTGCGTCAGGCGGTGAGGCCGGCGTCGACCGGGATGACGGCGGCGGTCAGGGCGCTTGCGTCTGGCCCGCACAGCCAGGCTACGGCGGCGGCCACCTCGTCCGGCGCGAGCAGCCGCCGGAGCAGGGCCTGCGCCGCGAGGGACTCCTCGCCGGGCAGGTCGTAGACGGCGGCGCTGGCGGCAAGCATGGGCCCGCGGGTCGAGCCGGGGCAGACGGCGTTCGCTGTCACGCCCGTCCCCGCGAGGTCCGCTGCGAGTGCGCGGACGTAGCCGACCACGGCGCCCTTGGCCGCCGAGTAGGCGGCTAGCCGCGGCATGGCCCGCAGCGCGGCGGCGGAGGCGATGGCGATGAACCGTCCGGCGCCGGCCCCGATCATCTGCGGCACGCAGGCGTCGGCCAGGTGACGCACGCCGTGGAAGTTGACCCGCAGCAGCAGGTCGAAGGCATCGTCCGGCACCGCCCACGCCGGGTGGCCCTGGATCACCCCGGCGGCCGCGATGGCGGCCGACGGGACCCGCCCGCCCAGGGCTGCCCGCACCGCGTCGCGCACCGACCCGGCACCGACATCGGCGACCAGCTCGGTCACCTCGGGCGAACCTGCCCTGGCACAGTCTCGAGCCACGGCGGTGAGATCGCCGGGAACCGGCATCGGGTAGTCCGCCGGAGGCTGCGGCGCGCAGGCGTCGACGAGCAGCAGCGACCAGCCGTCGCTGGCGAGCCGCAGTGCCGTGGCCGCCCCGATCCCGCGTGCGGCTCCCGTCACGACCGCGAGGCGTTCCACCGCGTGTTGCTCCTTCGGCCGTTCCTGCGCGTACAGGCGTCGGCGGTTCGAGTTTTACGTGTCATAGGGGCTGTTGCAAAATCGCCAAGCGGAGGACACTCCACACAGGATGTTGGGCGAGATTGCGGCATCTGACCCACATGCAGGGGTGAAGTTGATCTTCGGATCGATTTTGCAACACGCCCCATAGCACGTAAAAATCGAACCGCCCTGCGCGTGGGTGTTCCTGTGCAGGGTACTCATCCGTCTGCGAGGCTGCGCAGCAGGTCATCAAGCGTCTCGCCGAGCTGAGCCGAGAGCCGGGCGAGCAGCCGCTCGCCCTCCTGCGCCGAAGCGCCCGACGGGTCGCCGAGCACACCGTTCGCGCTGACCGCGCGTACCCTGCCTTCGCGCAGCGTCGGCATCAGCTCAGCCAGCGGCCGTCGGTCGCCTGCCGCCGCGGCCGACATGCGCACCGCGTCCGGGGCGAGCGCGAGCATGATCGAGGTCTCGAACCGGCCCGCGTGGGCGTCTCCCGGTTGCAGGCCATCCCCTTGCAGCCCAGCGTGCCCTGCCAGCTCAGCGTGCCATACCCGGCAGTTGCGTCCCTCGTAGCGCAGCCGGTCTGCTGCCGTCCCGATCGCCTCGGCGTTCCCGCCGTGCCCGTTCACCAGCAGCATGGCCGCCCAGTGCAGGCTCGCGTGCCGGCCTAGCTCGGTCAGGCAGGCCGCGAGCGCGTCGCCGCCGATGGACAGGGTGCCGGGAAAGTCAGCGTGCTCGCCGCTGGCGCCGATGGCGAACGCCGGGGCGAGCGCGACGCCGGGACGGCCCGCGCAGCTCCGGCTGGCCACCTCGACTGCGATCCGCGTGTCGGTGTCGAGCGGCAGATGCGGACCGTGCTGTTCCAGCGATCCGACTGGTACGACGAGCACTCGCCGCGCCCTGTGGTCGACGTCCGGCCAGCGCATCCCGGCCAGCGCCTGCCCTGTCCGCGCCTGTGCGGATGCCATCAGCCGCCAATCACATGGATGGGAAAAGCGCCCGCTCACATCGTGGCACTCAGTGCTGCCATTGAACAATCATGGTGGGCCATCGAGTCGGCGGCGCGGCGCTGCGACAAAAGGCATCTTGTCGCGCCTGAACGCCTGCCCGTTCGCTCGGTCTGCGGCCGCAGTCGTCAAAGTAACGTCCCGCGGCAGAGAGGTGGTTCACTCCGGGGGAGCCGAGGCCGAGAGGACGTGCGTTTGATGACCGGGCTGCAAGAAGATCGGCTTTCCTGGGTGTATGAGGATCCGGCACTGGCCAGCCGGCTGGACGCGGCATGGCCCTCGTGGGACGAGGCTGGCGACAGCGGCCTGGCGGCTGTCCTCGACCAGACACCGGACTGGACCGGCTGGGATGGCTGGAGCGCCGACGAGAAGCGGTCGCGCCTGGCGGAGACGCTCAACCAGTGGTACCCGCCCGGAGTAGCCGACGCGGGGCCGGAAACGGACCGGATCGCCTGGGTGCGGGAAGATCCTGAGCTGACCGGGCGGCTGAACGCATCATGGCCCGGCTGGGACGACTCCGGCACCAGCGGCCTGGCGGCTGTCCTCGACCAGACGCCCGACTGGGTCGGCTGGGACCAGTGGGACCCCCATGCCAGACGCGACTACCTCATCCGTACCCTCGACGCCTGGTACCCGCCCGCGCCGGCCGACCAGCCCGCTCCCAGCGCCGATCACGGGGCCGATCACGGGGCCTCCCGCGAGGCGGCCGCACCTTCCAGTGCAGAACCAGCCGCGCCGCAGCTGAGCGCGGGCCTGGCCGGGATTCTCGCGCAGGCACGCGACGCGGTACCCGGTGCGGCTGGCCTCTCGGCGGATGAGATCAGCCAGGTACTGGCGGAAGTCCTCGCCGAGGAGATGGCAGCGATCCGCGGATAGCGGGTCCAGTTCCCCGCCACCGTCAGCCCTCAACAGCCCGGCAGTCAGGGTCCCGGCATAGTGGCGTGATGGCTTGTTTATGACCGGGTGTCTGGTTCGCTCACCGGGATGCGGCGCAGGCACGGTTCCAAGATCATGTGGGTGTCGAATCCAGTGATCGCTGCGGAAGACCGTGCCTGCCTTGTCATCATCCTCGATCAGCGCCGCCCTGGAAGAGCTTTCACGTCTGCCGGCCAGTGACCGCGCGCTGCTGCCGGGCCAGTGCCCATGCCTGGCGGAGTACCTGGCATGGGTGCCGGATCCGCGGAATCGGCGCGGCGTGCGGCACAGCCTGACGTCGTTGTTAATGGCGGCCGTGGCGGCGGTGCCGGCCGGGGCGACGTCGTTCACCGCGGTCGGCGAGTGGGTCGCGGATGCGCCGCCGCAGGTCCTGGCCGCTCTGGGCGTCCGCCGTGATCCGCTGACCCGGCGGTTCGTGCCGCCGGATGAGGCTACCATCCGCCGCGTGCTGGAAGCCGTGGACGCTGACCGGCTGGATGCCGCCGTCGGGTCCTGGCTGGATGCGCGGCTGCACGCCGCCGGCCAGGCAGCAGGACACGGGCGCCGCCGCCGGCGGGCGGTCGCGGTGGACGGCAAGGCGGTGCGGGGCACCCGTCACGCCAGCGCCGGCGGCCAGCCGGCGCACCTGCTGGCCGCCCTCGATCAGCGCTGTGGTGTTGTGCCCGGCCAGGTCCGGGTGGACGGCAAGACCAGCGAGATCACCCGGTTCGCGCCGCTGCTCGAGCCGCTGGACCTGGCCGGGTGCGTCATCACCGCCGACGCCCTGCACACCCGGCGCGAGCACGCCGGGTTCCTTGTCACCGGCAAGAGGGCCCATTACATCCTGGTGGTCAAGAAGAACCAGCCGGGCCTGTACGCCCAGGTCAAGAACCTGCCCTGGCGGCACATCCCGGTCGCCTCCCGCCAGCACAACCGGGGCCATGGCCGCCAGGAGCACCGCACCCTCAAGGCCGCGGCCGTCGCCGCCGGGCTCGCCTTCCCGCACGCCGCCCAGGCCATCTGCCTCACCCGCCAGGTCCGGCCGCTGGACGGCGGGAGGTGGCGGACCGTCACCGTCTACGCCATCACCAGCCTGGACGCCCGCCAGGCAACCCCCGCCCAGCTCGCCGCCTGGATCCGCGGCCACTGGCAGATCGAGGCCCTGCACCACCTCCGCGACGTCAGCTACGGCGAAGACGCCTCCCAGATCCGCACCGGCAGCGGACCCCAGGCCATGGCCGCCCTGCGCAACCTGGCCATCGGCATCTTGAAAACGGCCGGGCACGCCAGCATCGCCGCCGCCTGCAGGCACCACGCCCGGGACGCCACCCGGACCCTCGAAACCCCCGGACTGCGCCCAGCATGAGCAAAACGGGCACGACGCGGCTACGCCGAGGCCCTGGAGGCTGCTGTACTCCTCTGCCGTACCGTCACCGCATGGCCCTCGCAGACGGTGAAGTTGCCGACGTGGCCTGCGCTCGCTCAGGTGACCCGCGCGGCCACCAGGGTCTCGAATGTACAGGGCCGCAGGCCATCGGTACGGCCGGCGAAGTACCGCTGCTGGAGGTCTGCACGTGCGGGGTGGTCCACGACCTTCAGCCCGCACCGGCTGATCAGCCTCTCGATCTCGGATGCCGGCCAGCCAGGCTGAAGAGGCTCGCCGGCAGAAGCCGCGACCGGCGTGTAGATACGGGCGAATTCCGTCCCCGCGTCGTCGAGCGCACAGTCCTCGGCCCGGTAGGAGAACACCACCTCAGACCCGGGAGCAGCCGCCGCGATCGTGCGCAGCGCCGACTCGATCGCCTGTGCCGTCAGATAGGGGGCGACGCCCGTCCAGCAGAACATCGCCGGCCGCGCCCAGTCGAACCCGGCCGGGCCCAGGACATCCTGAACCGGTCCGGCCTCGAAATCAACCGGCACGAATACCTGCGAGTCGCTGAGCGGCAGGCCGAGCTCCCTGACCCGCTCGAGCTTCCATGCCTGGGAGGCAGGGTGATCAACCTCGAACACCGTCAGCGAGCCGAGCAGATCCGGCCGCCGCCACGCGAACGAGTCAAGCCCCGCGCCAAGAATCACGTACTGCCCGAAGGCGCCAGCAGCCAGCCGGTCCTCGGCGTACCGGCTGCGGGTGCAGACAGCCGCACGGGACTCGCGGCGGACCGGGCCGGGGAACAGCGGATCGAACTGGTCTCGCAGCTGCTGCCATACCGGGCCGACAAGCACCAGGGCCAGCACATCGTCCAGCACCCACGGCGACGCCGTCTCCAGGCGAAACAATCCACGCGACACGGCCGCAAACATCGCCGTCCTGCTCGGCGCGCTTTCCATGCATTCCTCCTCGCCGGCCAGAGCCCAGCATGCTGGCCACGCCCGCCCACTCCGCGCACTTCACAGGATGCGCCTGAAGCGCCCTGACGGCCATAGCCAGATCGCCCGGCAGCCACGATCTGCTCGCCATCGGGATCCTCCAAAACGGCCAGGCACGCCAGCATCACAGCCGCCTGCACGCCACCACGCCCGGGACGCCACCAGGACCCCCGAGACCCTCCGACTCGACCCGGCATGAATAAAACGGACATAACGCGACTATGCCGAAGCCTTGGCCCGGCAGTCCCTAGGAATGCCATGGAAGCAGGACAAATGACCACTCCGGATAGACTCGACGCAAAGGAAGAATTGAAGGAAGAATTGAAGCCGGGTATTCGTGCCCTTCTTGGCCAGCTTCAGCAAACCGGCGGACTCCCGCACCCGCAGGTCAATCTGACCACCATCGTTTCGGACACGATATCCCTGGTCACCAATAATTCCGCGGTACCGGTTCCCGTCCCTACCGGGAACTCCACAATATCGTCTTCCAGTGTTAACAATAATTCCATGGTAGCCACTGGAAGCACTGGCGGAATTGCCTCGTTCTTTCCGGATCTTGATGCAACAGCAGCAGCCGCGCTGCGGATGATCGGCGGCAACACGGAGATCGTTATCGTGCCGGGTTCGGTTGACATGCAGCCGGGAAACTCTGCGATCACCATCAAGTCCGGGGACCAGATTGAGAACTACCGCGGTCAGATCGGTGCAGCCGCAGCTAAGATGCAGGGCGTGGACGCCACAGCGGTGAAGGCCCGTGTGCAGATCGACACGATCCTCATCAAGGAGGGGCTCATGCGGGCGGGCGGCCTGGATATGCGTGGCAACATCTGGCATGAATACGGACACGTACTGTATGGCGCCGCGGAGAGCGGGTCCGTTTTCGCGCACGAGGTGAATGCGATAGCGGCGCAATTCTCCAAGGACACGGCGCGACAGTGGGTGCTAGAAAAGCGCACCCTGAATTATTTTGCCGCTACACCACCTCGGCTGGCTTCGGTGATCTGGAAAACGCACTGAAAGGAGTCCTCCTCCCTGAGGAATTCGAGAAATTTCAGAGGACCCGCCAAGGCGTGGTTGAGAACACGCCCGTGGCGGCAAAGCCAAAGGTCGTTGACGTTGGCGAAACCATCGATGGAACGATCGGTGAACTCAGAGCGAGAATCGGACGCTGGGCGTCGCGAAGCAACATCCTGCCGCTGGACGCAAAGCCGGGTGACGAGGTGCGTTTCGCCGAAATAAAGTGGAGCCTGGACGCGGTCGGGGACAGGAATGGCGACCCTACGTACAAGCTGACGCGGCTGCAGGAATTGAGGCAGTGAACGCCGCCGCCGCGACCTTCGCGTGAAGCTTAACCTGTGCGTCCTGCGCTCCGCAGCGTTGCCCGAATGGTGAATTGTACCCCTGTTTGACATGGTATCTTCCACTCTCAGTAACCGCAACAATACTGTCAGTGCCCTATGCTTGAGTGACATCCATGGCAGACAGGAGGCAGCGTGGGTGTCATGACGATTGCAGACGCGTGGCCGCCCGCCGCCCTGGAGTCCGCGCCCGGCTTCCTCGGCCGGATGCCCGACGACGGCTACCGTTACGAGCTGCTTGGCGGGGTGCTCGTCGTGACGGCGGGTCCGGGCAGGCTACCGTTCACGGTCGGTGACCTGGACCGGATGCCCGATGACGGCCGCAGGTACGAGCTGCTCGACGGTGTCCTCATGGTGAGCCCGGCCCCGCCCGTCGCGCACCAGTGGGTGGTGGGGCGGCTATTGATCCTGCTCGATCATGTGTGCCCGCCCCGGCTGTGCGCACTCCCTGGGCCAGGTGTCGAGATGTCCCTGGACACCTCGCTGATTCCCGACCTGGTCGTGCTCCGCGAGAATCAGCTCATCGGGTCCAGGGTGGTGACCGAGCCGCCATTGCTGGCAGTGGAGGTCCAGTCGCCGAGCACGAGGACATACGACCGCACCGCGAAGAAGGCGGCGTACGCGCGGTTCGGCATCGGGTCGTACTGGCTGGTCGTGCCGGATCCCGCCAAGCCCGCGCTGACCGCGTTCGAGCTGCGCGGCGGGCGTTACGAGGAGATCGCGCACGTCGCGGGCGACGACGCGTTCCGCGTGGAGCACCCTTACCCCGTCGAGCTAGTCCCGGCGCAGCTGGCCGCCAAGCTACGTACCCCGTGATACCTACGCCATCCCGCCGCCCACACCCCGTCTCCCACCTCCGCAAGAGAGGAGGCGGCGACATGGTTCTGATGTCATCTTAATCGCTTTCGACGCCTCGTGGGCAGAGGCCAGACTGCGGCCATCGCTCATCTCTCCGGCTCACCTGCCGGGATCCAGTCCCGACTTTTCCCGCGCCGTTCGCCACAACGGTCTTCAGCCAATGCGGTGGCGGGTGGTTTGAAGCCTCCCTCCGCAGGGCGGCTCCGAAGGGCCATGCAAACCTTCATCTGCTCGTACAGCACCGCAGTCAGTGTGTCTGCGATTTGCTGTTCCTCATTCCAATCTACGCCTTGAGCTGCGACTGCGTACAGCGAGATGAACCTGCCCGGCATTGTGGAAGGCGGGACCGTGGGTCAAAGCACGACAAATAGCCGTAGGGAAACCGCGCATGCCTGCTGCGGGGGGAACTCCCCGCGATCATGGAGGTTAATCTGTGTGGCGGGCGGCGGGGTGGGTCTGGGCTAGCGCCGCGAGGTCGCTGGCGAATGCGGCGCCGAGGTGGCGCATCGCGGTGTCGAGCAGTTCGCCGAGATCCGCGTCCTCGTTCTCCAGCCACTGATCGTAGGCCGCGATGGCGACTCCGAGAACGGCGTACGCGATGGTCCGGGGCGCGAGCGCGTCCGCCCGCAGCCCGACGCGCTCGCCGACGAACTCCGCGATCACCTGCCGCCAGGAGGCGAAGCGCAGAGTGGAATGCGCCAGCAGGGCCGGGACCCGGAGGATGAGTTCCATCCGCCGGCGGTGCCAGAGGATCTGCTCGGGCGCGACCTGGTTGAAATCGACGAGCGCCCTGCGGATCGCGTCCATCAGCGGGACCTCGGGCGGGCAGGCCTTGAGGCGCAGCCGCATGCGCTCGAGCTCGGCCTCGAACGCCCCCCAGGGAATGTCGTTCTTCGACGGGAAGTAGCGGAAGAACGTCCGCCGCCCGATCCCGGCGGCCGTCGCGATGTCGTCGATGGTGGTCTGCTCGAACCCCTGCCGGGCGAACAGGACGAACGCGACGTGTTCCAGCTCGGCTTGTGAGGTGATGCGCCTGCGGCCCGGCTGGCGGCTCGCCGCGGGAGCTCCTGGTGCCGACACTGTCATCACCGCCTTCCGTCCGGCTCTCGGTGTCAATGCACGGCGAGGGGCTCGTCGCGGAACCGGCCCCGGTCGTGACTGTCCGGATCTTATCTGAGCATGCCATGACAAAACGTGACGGTCACGGACCGCTGCCTGTGTGGCCTTGATCTTTGGCACGCAGTGCCGTTAATATTTGCACTTAGTGCCATTAAGTACGTGGCCGTCGGCCGCGAGGACGGCGGTCCGCTCAACCCGGGAGGTAGGCATGGCCGGGCAGACAGCTGTCCCAACCGCGTCAGCAGCCGAAACGCAGGCGCAGGACGCTCAGGGCGAAGTGCCCGCCGATGACGAGCTGCTTGTCGAGGAAGTCTCGATCGACGGTATGTGCGGTGTCTACTGATCGCCCCGCCGCGGCGTTCGATCTCGACCGCCCCTGGCGGGTGAGCGAGGGGGTGGCGCTGCGGCCCGAGCCGTTCGGCGCGCTGCTGTACCACTTCGGGACCAGGCGGCTGTCGTTCCTCAAGAACACGACGGTGCTTGCCGTGGTGCGGTCACTGGCCCAGCACCCGACGGCCCGCGAGGCGTGCGCGTCCGCCGGGATCGCGGACGCCGAGCTGCCGGCGTATGCACGGGCGCTGGCCACTCTCGCGGAGTCGCAGATGATCAGTGAGAGGTCAGCCTCGTGACCGTCGCCGATGTCGATCGCCGTTCCGCCAGTTTGCCTGGCCGGCTGGCCGACATGTTCCAGCTGGGCCTGGCCGCGCCGATCTGCCTCACCTGGGAGCTCACGTACGCGTGCAACCTGGCCTGCGTGCACTGCCTGTCCAGCTCCGGACGGCGGGATCCGCGCGAGCTGACGACCGCCGAGTGCAGGGCGGTCATCGACACCCTCGAGCGGATGCAGGTTTTCTACGTCAACATCGGTGGCGGCGAGCCGACGGTCCGGCCGGACTTCTGGGAGCTGGTGGACTACGCGACCGCGCACCACGTGGGCGTCAAATTCTCCACCAACGGAATCAAGATCGACGAGGCGGCCGCGCGAAGGCTCGCGCGCAGCGACTACGTCGACGTGCAGATCTCGCTCGACGGTGCGACGGCAGCGGTCAACGATGCCGTGCGGGGCACCGGTTCCTATGCGACCGCGATCCGCGCGATGGCGAACCTGGCCGCCGCCGGGTTCGCCGGCTTCAAGCTGTCGGTGGTTGTCACCAGGCATAATGTCTCGCAGCTCGACGAGTTCAAGGCAATCGCCGACTCCTACGGCGCCCAGCTGCGGCTCACCAGGCTGCGCCCGTCCGGCCGCGGCGCGGACGTCTGGCATGAGCTGCACCCGACTGCCGGGCAGCAGCGCGAGCTCTACGACTGGCTGGTCACCCGTGGCGAGAAGGTACTCACCGGCGACTCGTTCTTTCACCTGGCGCCTTACGGGAAGGGAGCAGACGGAGAGGCACCGCACGGGAAGGCGCTGCCCGGCCTGAACCTGTGCGGCGCCGGCCGTGTCGTCTGCCTCATCGACCCGGTTGGCGAGGTCTACGCCTGCCCCTTCGCCATCCACGAGAACTTCCTGGCCGGCAGCGTCCGCCAGGCCGGCGGCTTCGAGGCGGTGTGGCGGGACTCAGCGCTGTTCGCCGAGCTCCGCCGTCCGCAGACCGGCGGCGCATGCCGTTCATGCCAGTTCTTCGACTCCTGCCGCGGCGGCTGCATGGCGGCCAAATTCTTCACCGGGCTGCCACTGGACGGGCCCGACCCCGAGTGCGCGGCGGGCTACGGCGCCGCGGCGCTGCAGGCGGCAGGCCCGGCCGCGGCGCCCCGTCCGGCACCCGACCATTCCCACCACGGGCCGGTACGCGGCCAGCCCGGTCACAGTGGATCAGCAGGTCACCATGGGCCGGCCGGGCACGGCGGCGGGCCGACAGGGCACCGTCGGCCGTCGGCCCCCGTGCCGGTGACGATCGGCCGCCATCCTCCGGTCATGTCGGCGGCTCCGCCGGACCGGGCCTGCGACGATCACCCGCTGGCCGGTTTCGTGCCAGGGGGCGCTTGTTTAAATGACGAGCCGTCCCGAGCGCCTGGCTGACCCGGCCACCCTGGCTGACGCGGCACTCGCTGACGCGGCACTGGCCGGTCCGGTCACCCTGGCCGGACGTACCGCCCAGTCCCGGGTGATCTTCGGGCCGCACGAGACGAACCTCGGTTACGGGCGCTCCTTCTCCCCGCGGCACGTTGCCTACTACGAGCGGCGCGCGGTCGGCGGAGCCGGGCTCATCGTCACGGAGACCGCCTCGGTGCACCCGTCGGACTGGCCCTATGAGCGCGCCCCGCTCGCCGCGGCCGCGGAAGACGGCTGGCGGCAGATCGCGTCCGCGTGCGCACCGCACGGGGCGCTGGTGCTGGCCGGCCTCGGCCACACCGGGCTGCAGGGCTCCTCGGCCTACTCCCAGGCCGCGCTGTGGGGCCCGTCGCGGTTTCCGGACGCGGTCAGCCGCGAGGTTCCGATGCTGATGGAGCAGCCGGAGATAGCCGCGCTCATCGCGGGGTTCGCCGACGCCGCCGGGCGGGCCGTCCGAGCGGGACTTGACGGCGTGGAACTCGACGCCGGGCCTGGCGCACTGCTGCGCCAGTTCCATTCAGGCCTGACCAACACCCGCGAGGATGGCTACGGCAGCGACCGGCTGCGGCTCACCCGCGAGGTGCTCGCATCCGTCCGCGACGTGATCGGCACCGAACGGATCCTGTCGTTGCGGCTGTCCTGCGACGAGCTGGCCCCCTGGGCCGGGGTGACCCCTGATACCGCGGCTGAGCAGGCCCGCGAGCTGAGCGGCTGGCTGGACCTGCTGGTCGTGGTGCGCGGCGGCCCGTACTCGGTGACCGCCTGCCGGCCGGACGCGCATACCGGGCCGATGTTCAACCTGGAACTCGCGCGCCAGATCCGCACCGCGGTCAGGGGCGCTGCGGCCGGGGGCGCTGCGGCCGGGGGCGCTGCGGCCGGGGGCGCTGCGGCCGGGGGCGCTGCGGCCCGGAGCGGCGCAGCCGTCGGCACTGCCGTCGGCGGGCCGATGATCGTCCTGCAGGGCAGCGTGGTGGACCCCGAGGCCGCGCAGCGGGCACTGGACGACGGCTCGTGCGATCTCGTCGAGATGACCCGGGCGCAGATAGCCGACGCCCAGCTGGTCGCCAAGCTGCGGGCAGGCCACCCCGGCCAGGTCCGCCCGTGCATTCTGTGCAACCAGACCTGCCGGGTCCGCGACAACCGGAACCCGGTCATCACGTGTGTCGGTGACCCGCGCACCGGTCATGAGACAGAAGACCCGCCGGACGAGGGCAGCGATCCTGTCTCACGGGAGGTTCTCGTTGTCGGCGCCGGCCCGGCCGGCCTGGAGGCGGCGCGGGTACTGGCTGGCCGCGGGCACCGGGTGCGGGTGGCTGAGCGCGGCGGCCGGCCCGGCGGCGCGCTGCGCGCCGCCGCCGTCGGCACTGGCAGGGAACGTCTCCGGCTGCTCACCGGCTGGCTGGAGGCGGAGTGCCGCCGTCTCGGCGTATCCATCGACACCGGCACCGAGATCGGGCCAGGGGAGCTCGACGCGGCCCGTGAGGCGGGAACCGACGTGGTGCTCGCGACCGGATCCCGGCCGGTGCGACGGTTCGATCCCGCCGTCGCGGTGGACGCCCTGACCGCGCTCACCGGCGGGGCCGGGGCGCTGGCGGACGGCCCGGTCGTCGTGTATGACCCGGTCGGCGGCCCCATCGCCGTCGGCGTCGCCGAATGGCTCGCAGCGGAGGACAGGCAGGTCGCGATCGTGACACCCGATCAGGTCGTCGGCACGCAGCTCTCGCTCACCGGGGACCTAGCCGACGCGAACGGCCGGCTCCAGCGCGCCGGGGTGAGCAGGCAGCTCCGCTCGACGGTGCGCGAGGCTGGCGGCGGCCGGGCCGTCCTGGAGGACGTATGGACGGGCGAGCGGCGCGACATCGAATGCGCCGTTCTCGTGGACTGCGGTCACCGGCTCGCCGAGGAGTCGCTCTACCTCGCCCGCCCTGGAACGCCCAGGGCGGGCGACTGCGTCGCCCCGCGAACCGTGCACGAGGCCGTGCTCGAGGGGCGCCGGAGAGCACTGGAGACCGTCTCCAGCCAGCTAGCAGTGATCAGCTAGCCAGATTGGGAATCACCGGATTCACGCAAACCAGATGCAGGCAGATCGGGTTCAGACGAAGGAGACAGCAATGGGAAGGGCTGAGGGCAAGGTCGCTTTCATCACGGGCGCGGCGCGCGGGCAGGGCCGCAGCCACGCGATCAGGCTGGCCGAGGAGGGCGCCGACATCATCGCGGTGGACATCTGCCGGCAGGTCGGCTCGGTGCCGTATCCGATGTCGACGCCCGAGGATCTGGCGGAGACGGTAAAGGAAGTCGAGGCGCTGGACCGGCGGATCGTCGCCACCGAAGCGGACGTGCGCGACTATTCCGCGCTGAAGGCGGCCCTGGACGACGGCGTCGCCGAGCTTGGCCGGCTTGACATCGTGTCGGCCAACGCCGGGATCGCCTCCTACGGGCAGGCCGCCGACCTGGACGAGACCACCTGGCACGACATGATCGATACCAACCTGACCGGGGTGTGGCACGCGGCCAGGGCGGCGATCCCGCACCTGATCGCGGGCGGTAGGGGTGGCTCGATCGTGCTGACCAGCTCGACCGCGGGCCTGAAGGCCATCCAGAACATGGCGCATTATGTGTCCGCCAAGCACGGGGTGGTCGGGCTGATGCGGACACTGGCCCTGGAGCTCGCGCCGCACTCCATCCGGGTCAACTCGGTTCATCCCACCGGAGTCGACACCCCGATGGTGCAGAACGAGCCTTCCATGCGGCTGTTCCTGCCCGACGTGGAGCACCCCACGCCGGAGCAGTATGCCGAGGTGATGGGCTCGCTGAACGCGCTGCCGATCCCGTGGGTAGAGCCGCGCGATGTCTCGAACGCGGTCCTCTTCCTCGCCTCGGACGAGGCCAGGTACATCACCGGGGTAACGCTCCCGGTCGACGCCGGCTCCGTCGCGAAGTAGGCATGCGTGACGCTGAAGCGGCGTTAGGCGGCGGGGCGATGACGACCGCCGGCAGGTACAGATACCTGTTCTCGCCGCTGCGGATCGGGCCGCTGACGGTGCGCAACCGGGTGGTGTTCTCCGCGCACCTGACGAATTACGCGGCCGGCGGGCTGCCCACCGAGCAGCATGCCGCGTACTACGCGCGGCGCGCCGCCGGGGGGGTCGGCCTGATCATCACGGAGGAGCACTCGACCCATCCGACGGACTGGCCGTACGAGAAGCTGATCCACGGTTTCCGGCCCGAGGTCATCCCCGGCTATCGCCGCATCACCGATGCCGTGCACGCCCACGACGTGCCGATCCTTGCCCAGATCAACCACAACGGCGGGCAGGCGTCCGGCATGTTCTCCAGGCTGCCGGTGTGGGCGCCGAGCCCGGTTCCCGACCCGCTGTTCCGCGAGGTTCCCAAGGCGGTCGAAGCCCACGAGATCCGCGCGATCGTCGCCGGGTACGGGACCGTCGCCGGGCACTGCGCCGAGGGCGGCTTCGACGGCGTCGAGCTGCAGTGCTCGCACTCCTCCATCGTCCGCGGGTTCCTCTCGCCCGCGACCAACAAGCGCACCGACGACTACGGCGGCCCGCTTTCCCGCCGTGCCCGCATCCTGCTGGAGATCGTCGACGTGGTGCGCGAGGCGATCGGCCCTGACCGGGCACTCGGCGTGCGGATCTGCGGCGACGAGCTGATCGAGGACGGCATCACGATCGACGAGGCGCTCGCGGTCGCGAGGATGGTCGATGACACCGGCACGGTGGACTACATCAACACCTCGATCGGGGTCGCGACCGCGACGCTTTTCATGATCGAGGCGAGCATGCAGGTGCCGCCCGGGTACGCGATGTTCATCCCGAGCGCGATCCGGGCCGCCGTCAGCATCCCGGTGGTCGGCGTGGGCCGGTTCAAGGACCCGCTGCAGGCCGACCGTGCGCTGGCCGACGGGCAGTGCGACCTGGTCGGCGTGGTGCGGGGCCAGATCGCCGACCCCGACTTCGCCGCCAAGGCGCGCGCCGGGCACGCCACCGAGATCCGCACCTGCCTGTCGTGCAACCAGGAATGCGTGGGCCGGATGGGGCTGGGCCGGTGGCTGGGCTGCATCGAGAACCCCCGCACCGGCAAGGAGTCAGCGCCCTTGCCCGCACCGCGGCGCCGCGGCCGCCGGGTGTACGTCGTCGGCGGGGGACCGGGCGGGCTGCAGGCGGCGGTGACGGCGGCCGGGCGCGGCCACCACGTCACGCTGTTCGAGCGGGCGCAGCGGACCGGCGGCCAGGTCACCGCCGCGGCCAGCGTGCCGAGCCGCGCGGAGTTCCTCGACATCGTGCGCAACCTCGCCGCGCACGCGCAGCGGCTGGGCGTCGACATCAAGACCGGGCACGAGGTCGATGCGCGGTTCCTGCTCGACGAGGCGCCGGACGCCGTGATCCTCGCGACCGGTGCCCGGCCCGTCCAGCCACGATGGGGCCATGGGCACGAGCGGGTGGTGGACGTGCGGCAGGTCGTGGACGGCTCGGCGCATCCGGCCGGGACGGTGGTCGTGGTGGACGAGCTCGGCTTCCACCAGGCGACCTCGACAGCGGAGCTGCTGGCCGATCGCGGCTGCTCGGTCGAGGTGATCACTAACGCCATGGTCGTCGGCCAGGATCTGGGCATCACGCTTGACATGGAGATATGGACCATGAAGGCGCACGCCAAGGGCATCAGGCAGCGGACCGATGTCGTGGTGATGGACGCCCGGCCAGAAGGGCACGGGCCGGGCGAGCACAGGTCCGGCGAGGACGGGCGGCTGATCCTGGAACTGCAGCATCACCCGACCGGCGCCGCGCAGCGGCTGGCGTGCGACTGGGTCGCGTGCGCGGTGCCGCAGGCACCCGAGGACGGCCTGTGGCACGCGCTGCGCGAGGCGCCCTTCGAGGTGCACAGGGTGGGGGACTGCCTGGCGCCGAGACGCGCGCACGCAGCGGTGATCGAAGGGGAACGAGCGGGGGCGTCGCTGTGAGCGGTGACAGTGACACCACGCTCCCGTTCGGAAAAAAGAAGACGATGCCGAACGGGAGCGTAATGAGCAGCTTCCCAGATGATGCTCTCCCGGGGGGGTATGGGGGGAGCGTCCCCCCGGGCCAGTACGACGGAGAGTCTTGGGGGGTTGTCTCCCCGGGTCAGCGTGGTGAGGAGCTTCCCGAAGGCGGGGGGTCTTGGGGGGTCATCTCCCCGGGCCAGGACGGCGGGGGGTCTTGGGGGGTTGTCTCCCCGGGC